>Ga0116227_10000596_pt1 | contig 72003 bp, 60 predicted proteins | sample S1TSphgellanicum_FD_89693 | JGI IMG/M metagenome (GOLD analysis project Ga0116227, IMG submission 89693) | Host-associated microbial communities from peat moss isolated from Minnesota, USA - S1T2_Fb - Sphagnum magellanicum MG | ecosystem: Host-associated > Plants > Peat moss > Unclassified... | reverse complement strand
AAAACACTGGTTCATAGCTTTGGTGAACTCCCATTAATGCAGCAGCTTTATGGTAATATCTTGGCAGATGCGCCATGTGTATGTGGAGTAATTCATGGTCCAGTGGTAGCAGGGTTTTCTCTAGGGAAATCTCTTGGAGCCAAAATGGCTATCACTGATGTGCAAATAATGCAACATTTGAAATGTGTTGAATTTTATCATTTTCATTTTTTTCATTTCAATTTCCTTCACCGCACATATGAAATTAATAATGGCATTTGCAATTGCAAATGAACCCATAAACAACCTCCTCTTCTTTCTTTCTAGCTTGTTATTAAGTTTCCCTTGCACATTAGGTAACTTGTATGCCCTAGCACTAAGGCTATCACAATTGGCAAACAGGGCAATTCTAATATTTATATTATCATCCCCAAACACAGGAATTTGCCTCTCAAGGCTACTAGGCATCTAAGGTAGTTGAACACCCTAGGTAGTGGAACAAGGCTACTGAACATCTAAGGTAGTTGAACATCCTCTTCATCACTAACATTCACAATCTTAATTTCAAAATTCATCACACACACAACTTGATCTATGGCATTATGTATGCTATTTATTTTGGTAATACCAAAAAAATTGTTGTGAAAATGTTCAACCATGGCCAATATGATGGAGGTGTACTAGTTGTCTCAATCTTCTTTTATGTTTCATACATCTTCATTTTGTTCCATTTGTCTTGAAGTTGCTTCAATTATGATGCACATCATTTGAGAAATTTACATTCACAACATCTATGAATGCCTTCTAATTACTCTCATTAAATGGCTTACAATTGTATTATCAATATTTTGTTTTCCACAAGGTCTAATAAACACAAAAAACTAACATTTGTCCATGATTTCCTAGCATGTTTTTCCCTACCTATCACATCTTGTTTTGAAAACCCTAATTTTAAAGCCCATATCTCCTCCACATGTGATGCAAGACTATTTTCTCCTTGAACCTTGTCAAACAAATAACCTAAAAAACTATTAAGTATGTGATCCCCTTCATGCATAGGGGAAAAATGTGCAACTATAGGTGGGTGAACTACTACAAATGATTACAAGGGCAATTCATGATGTTAAATGTGAATGTGTTAAAGGTAACTACTAATGTTCTAACACTATTTTATTTTGGAATTATGTAACTAACATGTTATGTTCAAACATATAGAGTTTGTATAACAACAATCACAGAAATCAAAGGTAAAATTCAACCAAAAATGCATTACAAAATACATATATGCATAATTATAGGTTTTACAATGAACTGAAAACATAATCAAACCATATCATATTGGGTAAATAAAAAACATGAAAAAAAATTACATTGTAATATCAATGTAATTTCTCCATCAAAACTTATATTTAATTATAACATGAGCTTCTCCACTTCTCTTAAAATTATTCCATGTTCTTTTTTATCATAATTCTCCTAATCTTCCAATGTTTAGCCATTTATAAAACTTTTTTAGAAATCTTCCATAATTTCCTGCAATAAGCCTCAATTCAAAATACCTTATGGTTCCTAATCAACTCACCTACTCCATCTTGTTCTTCTGTCCACCATGTCAAACACTAATATTCCACTTTTGTCTAGTTTGTCTAATAGGGACAACACAATTCTACCCTTAATAATTTAATGTGTTCATTACGCCAAAACATGACATCTTTGATTTGGACATAATATACAACTAATGTCCCAATTTAATCATGTGATAATATATGTTTTGAAACTATAATGCCATTTTTGTGACTATCATCATTTTCATGACTATAATTATATTTTAAAAATTATTATGTATACCATTGACCTTTTTTGACCAAATTTCAAAAGTAAAAAACCTTAATGGGGGGTTCATATTTGCAAATTAAAAGCTTTTGCTCATCCTCAAAAAAATAATGTTTGATATTTATTTATTGTCATTTCGATGTAATGGGTTTTACAATGTATTATAAAAATTATATGTAAATTTTGGTGTAAGATGAAATCCACAAAATTGAACCTAGCTTGGGTTTAATTGTACACAATAATGTATTTTTTAAAAAATATTACATAAACTTCTTCCAAATACATTTTTCATAAAACTTGTTATTATGTTATGGCATGCTTAAAGTTTTTCTTTCTTTCAATATTGTGGTTTTGAAACTTTGGTAACTTTTTCCATATTTTGAGATTAAAAAAATTACACATAAAAAATAAAAATGTTGAATTTGTTCCAATTTTATTTGAATCATATTGTGAATATCCACCCAAACTGGGACTTTTGTTCAAAGGTTTATTTTGATGAGTATCATCCTTGAACTTTTTGACATTAAATAATGAGATATAATCCAATTAATTATATCCAAAGGATTTTTTGAAAAATCCACATGCCCCAAAATGGCATTCTTTTGCAAATCTCCATATAATGGATAGTCAAGAATATAGAGTTTGATCCAAAATTACTAATTTATTAAAATTCTATATTTTTTAATTTATCAAAATATTTTTCAGACAACTTGGATTTCCTTATAACTTATATTAAATCACATTTAATGAATTCAAAGGACCTTTAAAAAATAAGATAAAAAATTTCACAATTTAATTTAATGAAAATTGTGAAATTAAAATAATATAAGTGTATAAATTAATAATTATGAAATTTAAATTATTTAAATATTTTATATAAAATCTAAAAATCTTATACATAATATTATATGTTTAATAGAATTATTTGAAGAATATTATATTTAAATAAATATAACAAAACATTTATTGATATGTTTAAAAGGTGGGGAAATCTAATATTGAATTTTTCATTATTCTACAATGCCCAAAAAAATCTATGTTGTATTTAAATAGATTTATTTACTAATCGTTTTATGAAACATGAAATGTTTTTTTTGAAAAACATCATTGTTGTTCAGATTTATGAAATAGTGAAAATTCAAATGCATTTTCATTCAAATAACTTGATATTTTAGTTTATTTATTTATTTTAATTATGTACATCTTGCATAAATATTTAAGAATGAAGTTGAAATTTGTTCATGTGGAAAAAATATTAAAAAACAAAATAATGTTTAAAATTGGTTATTAGACAAAGAATGATGTGAGATGATATTACAATGTTTCCCCTTCATTAAATTTATCCCATATCCTTTGGTCAACAAGTTCAATTTTGTAAACTATATAAATAGATGGAAAAAATTTAGTCTACACATATTACATGCACTAAATGTGTTCAAAGTGCAAATATCACTTATGATGATCCAATAAAAAAAAATTGTGAACAAATATATATATATATATATATATATATATCTTATTTACCTACCTACCTATCTATGCTTGCCTACTTGCCTACCTAAGTTTCTAGCTTAAGTTAGCAACCTAAGTTTGGACTACCTAGTTTATGTAGTTTAATTTTATAGATTAGCCTAAGTTGTTTACAACTCTAGCCTGGGCAAGGTTTATAAGCTATGTTAATAAATAGATAACTAGATTGTCAACATGGTTTTATTATGCTTAAACATGTGTCTATATTTCATAAATCAATAAATATCTATTATTTAATTATATTTACTAACTATAGTAACAAAGGTCACATGAATAATGGTATCAAGTACTATGACCAAAATTATTATTAGTGGCATAAATCATGAGTCCAATTTTACTACACATTCATGTAATAATATGTGACCTAAATTATCACAAACACGATAATATATCAAGTAATATATGCGACATTTTGGCATAATGGTTAGCTTTCTGTGCTCTTTGGATTCTTTGAATTGTCTTTGTTTTGTGAAATGTGTCTCTGCTTTTTGGACTCTATGGGCTTTGTTGTTTTTGAGCTTTTGATCATGCACTATTTCACAACCATAGTGAAATTCGTGTTGGCTTTTTAGTCATAAGGTAAGATTTTTATTTATTTTCTTTCGATATTCAATACGTTAACAAACAAGCTATCACAAAGCCATTGTGAGGTTTGCTTCCTTACAATCACCACACTAATAAGCTAATGATAGGCGTATTAGGGTTTAGGGTTTGCCCCATTTCTACATCATGTGCACGGTCTAAGTAAAAACCTACACACACCTCAGATTGCATTTACAACATGTTGCTCAAATAACATCGAGGCATACATTGAGGAAAACTATTGCATCATGCCAATATCCTGAGTAGTTGGGTTGTGATACTTTGTGGTTATGGGTTCAATTTTTCATCCCCATGCAGGATTGGTACCCTAAAAAGCATAACCTTCCTCTTTGCCTCCACGGCATTTTACAAGCAAATTTATAATGTGCATCAAGTTTGGCAGCATGTTCTTATGTTGAAGAAACCAAGTGACATAAGGGGGGTTATATTGTTCTTGATCATGGGAACTTACACTCTCACTTTCATTGTCACTCCCTCACAAAACAAAACCCTCATGTGGTGTGCCAATGATGGCAGGGTTTAGGGTTTAGGGAGGTTCCCAATTTTGTCAAAAATCAAAAATGGGATTTGAACCCTGTAACTGCATTCTTGGTGAAACCAAAACTGGCATCTGCACCAGGTTGCTATGCTGTTCTAGGACAGATCCAAGTTCTTTAGCTAGAGAATTACAACTCTTTTGTTGGAAAGGACAAAAGCTAAGCCACATTGAGTCAAAGTTATCACTTTTAACAAATTGTAAACAATGAATAGGTAGTTCACAATCTTTCACCTTGACATTGTGCACTTGTTAGACAAGAGCAATATTACACAAATGTTTTAGGTGTGTGCGAGGTAGATGAACCTTGGACAAATTAGGCCAGGTGAAGGAAATCTCCAAAACCAAAGGTTTTATAAGTAGGAACCTTTGTTTTCAGAATTGCATCAGAGGTTCTATCAAACAAGGGGAAAAATACTTCAAAACCAGATCCAAAGGTCCTCTCAGAAATCAAGAACTGGACAAAACTGCTCTGTTGCTGCCTCCTTCCTCTCCACCATCTATGTGGTTGAAGCTCAATGTTGGGTCCCTTTTTTTGTAAGGAAAATGTGCAAAACTTTGCAGGTCACCCCTTCCAAACAGAAGACCCTAGAACTTGCCTGAGCATCAGTAGGGATTCTAGTATTGCCATCACTGCACCATACCCTGACATCAATAGCTTGTCTTGTCAATATTCAAACTCAGAAGGTGACACTATTATCCATCTTTCTGACTTCACAACTTTGGTTTAGGGTTTAGGGTTTAGGGCCTAAAATCTCATAACTGGACTGAAGATCCCATAGAGAGAGAGAATCGTACCCATTGTGATTGTCTTCTCAATTTGCAGCTCCAAAGTTGGTTGAAATGCAAGAAGGTTTTGCAATTCCTCTCAGCTGAGATGCAACTTGTACGCAATGAGGTGCACAGCTTTAGCGCACTGTAATTGGATCTGGACACAATAATGCAAGCCAATCAAGAAGTTTACAACAAACAAACAAGTTCAAGTCTAGGTTTTCGGCAAAGACTACTAAGGATTGATGTCATGTTTTGTTGGCTTCTCTGCTGTGCATTAAGAGAAAGGTGAGAGAGAGAGGGGCCGGGGGAAGGCAGATTTTGCACTTAGATTATATGGCAATCCGTCATCCTGATGTTCCTGGGTGGTTTTCTCAAGCAAGCATTCTCAACTGCCTCTCCCTGGAATTCCACTTCTAATTGTGAAGATCGCTTCTTCCTGATGAAGACAAGATCCTGCTTGCTTTTGTCAGGTTGTTGTTATGTCAGGGAAATCTTTGCGAGCATTTGTGAATTTGATCTAAAGCAACCAAGTGTATTTCAGGAAGACAAGGCCATGAAGAGAAGATCTGGAAGAAGCGATCACAGCAAAGAGAAGATGTACTTCCTCATGCAGAAGCATTTGAGCAGTAGACAAGCAGCTGTTTTGACATCATAGGTACGTCAGCACGACGTAGACGCCGAAGATCTGTGAATCATCTCTTCGGAAAGATTATGGAGCATGCGGTAGAAGAATCCCTATCGCTTGCGGATTAGTTCTGCGGACATGCGGAAGGTGTGTTGCGCACAGAGAAAGGCTGTTGTATATCCAAGCTCCCTGCCGCGGAACTCCTTCTTCCTAGCGCGGATCAGCGCACCGAATTTTCTTCGGTGCCATCCAGACGTGATCGCTTCGATCTCTTGCTACAGTCCGCGGCTGTGTTCCTCCTCCTCCTCTTCCCGGTCTCGGCTTTCCAAATCGCCCGTCCTTCGTATGGCGACCAGCAAGGAAGCTGCAGAGCCCTCACCACAGCCGAAGAATTTCCGTTACTACCAGATTTATGCTTCCGAAGATGGCACCACACACTTCGGGGAGTGGAAGATGACGGGTTTCGATCTGCAAGCGTACTCCTCCAAGCCGCAATATGTGCGCTCGGATTTTGGTGGCGAACCTACGAAGCTCGTCTTCACGGAGTTGGCTGTCGGCTTGGAGCAGCCGCTCCATAGTTGCCCCGCGGTGCAATTCGTGGTCACCCTCTCTGGCTCCTGGTACTTGCAAACACACACTCTTTCTCTGTCTGTGTGTCTTTCTGTCTCTCTCTCGATTCCTTAGACATGGGGCGTGAATAAGTTGAGAGAAAGATAGCTAAGTGCATGCAGTGCGAGGATTCTTTACAATTCTGCAACCACAATTGTGCAAACTCCTTCCTGTTCGATTAGGGTTTTTCGAGCTTCTGGACTCTGATTGATTGCTCTTGATCATCCGCAAACCCTTGTGGCATGTTGATCAATGCTTGCTTGCCAATACATCTCACTCAGGATTGCTCCACAGAAACTCGATACATGATTCAACTGCAATACTTTTGTTGTTCTTGTAGAAGAAAACAGTTTTTGTATTCCTCAGGCCACCTTGAATTCCTGATCCTTCTTGGCTCATCATCACCCTATGATTCCTGACCATCTTTGCTCCATGCCTCTGACTGACAGGTATGTTAAGACCACAGATGGAACCAAGTTTGAGTTCAAACCTGGAGATGTGTTATTTCAAGATAACACAAAGAACTCTCCAGCAAACACCCCACCAGAACATTTCTCGGGAGTCGTTGGGGATGAGCCATGCCAACAGGTGATTGTGCAACTCTCACGGCCACCACAGGTTAACGAGCCAAATCCATTCTGAAATTCTGCAAATGAGAAACTCCAAATAAAATAGGAATCACTTGGAAGTCAGTTCTGCAGACATTATGGAATTCTGTAGAAGGTAAACTAGCAACTATTGCAATATCTCTCAGAGCCTTGAGCATGGGCTCTAAGAGATAATGTCAGACAATGTCAAATGCTTTTGGAAGTGAAGTGTGTTGATGGGTTGTGCTCACTGAAGTTCCAACATGTTGCAGAAACTGTCACAATTGTTGTGGAATCACAGATGTCGCTTCTGCAAACACTGTAGAATACCGTAGAAGGCAAACTAGCAACTATTGCAATATCTCTTAGAACCTTGAGCATGGGCTCTAAGAGACAAGGTCAAACAATTTCAAATGCTTTCAAAGTGAAGTCTGTTGATGTGTTGTGCACACTGGAGTTCAACATGTACTGGAAACTGTTGCAATTTATGCTTACAGAATTTTCTGTCCTTAAGGCCAACCTGGTGTCACGTTCCATTTCACAAATTTCTTGAATGCCTGTGACATGGGCAAGTCTCTTTTCTCAATTTCTTTACTGGATCATATGCAAATCAATTTGCTTCATAGTATTCTCATTAACCAGTCCCTCTGTGCAAGCTGAATACATACAGGAGGAATTTATATTGAAAGAGGCCTCCATACTGAGGTTGACTGTGCTCAGAAGTGCACAACCTCAGCAAATGCTCTCTGATCTTTCTGAATACTTGGTGACCTTTCTACAAGTCACCAAGTGTTCAGAGCTTGACCTGAAATGCCTTCCAAAATAGCCACATTGTATTTTTACTAGGGAGTTGACTCTTTCACGGGCCCCAAGAGGTCCAAATGTGGCCAAGAATGGCCAATCTTGCTCAATGTCATCATCCTTCTTTGCTTTTGAGGTGGACTTCCTTCATTTCATGGGCATGGAAGTTGTTGGAAAATGGTAAAATCCATAGCCTAATGTTACTAAGACATTGCTGTCTACAACATAGCACAACATACTTGCATGTTATGCACATCTTTAAAGCTTATCACAGGTCAAGTTCTGCTATAGGTCTAGTGAAAGGGTCTAGGGTGAGGGCATTGCCAAAATAAGGGGCCTAGGATGAGGCAGTAACTGCATTTCGGGAATGTCCCTTACCCATGGGCCTTACCCTTTGTAAAGCATGAGGTGAATGTTAGTTATATAAGCCTATACATACAGAGATCACGAGGTGGTATAGTATGAGCGATAGGTAACTTACACATACAAGAGGCATCTGACCAACTTAGTGGTAGGGTAAAGCCTGAGGCTGTGGGCTTTACTAGAATAAGGGATCATGCAAGGTGGAGCCATGCGTGGGCCTGGTAATGCCCATGGCCAAGGGTGTGCAAAGACCTGTAGGATCTTTTAAGCTTTTTTTCCTATGATACCTGATGGTAGTACCCATCAAGTATCACAAGGGAAAAACTAGAAAAGGAGTGTGAGCATTTCAAAAAACGTAAAGCTTGTAGGAATGGGTGTTTCATTTTCTGAAATGCTCGCCCTTCATGGACAAAAAGATACAGTGAGGAATGTGCTCTCCAACTAACTAAAAGAATCTTACAACATCTTTATGTTGTGGAAGAGGCCTATTGTAGGTGTGAGGTGCCTCTTCAACAGGTGTAATGTAGGTGTAATGGTGCCTTCTCATATGTGTAATGTGCTCTTGAAATCCACTAGCAAATTTACTTGTGTGAAATACATTTAGCTAATGCCCTGGCAGCATGACATATAACCCAGTGTAATGATGGAGGCTAACCTGTGCAAGCAGGAGCTCCGCCATAGCGGTGAGCTTTGCGCAGGGGCATTTCATGAGTGAAATATGCTGCTAACCTCAACAAGGTTATTACAATTTGAAGAACATATGGCAGGGTGAGGGCTTTTGTTCAAAGGTTGGGATTCCCGGTTATGCATCCTTGCACAGAAATCAATTGCCGCATTCTTGTCTGAAGACAGATCTCCACATTGTGAACCATTTGGATAAGCATTCCCATAATTGTATGGCCTTCCTTCCATTTGCAAACAGTGACTAAATGCCAGGTGAATCACCTTTTCTTTCATTTGCACAGCAGCAGTAGAGTCTACTTGCTTGTTCCTGATGTGCATGACCCAAGAACCCATGTGCTTCTATTGTGAAACAAATGAAAATGTTGTGTAGGGCTCTAATGGATATGGCAATGGAGATGTCCTTCACATTTGTTCCTCAGAAATAAAAGCAAAACTTCTAATTACATACTTACCATAACCTTCAAGAAAGGGGAGGACTTTGGTGCATCAGAGTCTCATATGTGCAGAAACTCTACCATATTATGTAAACCTTTCAACAGCATTTTACAACTTCCAAACCTCTCAAGTTCTTCCTCAAGTTCTTGTCACAACAAGTTGTCAGATGGTGCATCTGGAATTTTGATCTTGTATCAGACATTTGGGCTCTTCAGGTCCCATTGACGGGGTTATGGTTCTAAGCTCCCTAACCCGAGGGGCCATAGCACCCAAGGTATAAGGAGCTTACAACCCTAATACCCAACATGGGGAGCCATAACCGGCATGGAAAGCTTTTTTGTTTTCTTTGTATTTTACTTAGGGAAAGGTTCTGGATATAGGGCCTTCAGGATTTTTGGCCCCTCCCCTCAACCCATCAGCCTTGGGAGTGGACCTCAAATCGGAAATATCTGAAGCTTCTCATGGACAAAAAGAAAACTGTTGAACCTTGTAAAAGAGACAGTAAAGCAAAAGCAAGCTGGCAAGGGGCCCTTACAGAGTGAAATACCCCCAAACTGGAGCCTTACTTTTGTTGGGCCCTTGTGTAAAACCCCAACCAGCAGCCCTTACGGTTTTTGGGCCCTTTCTAAAGTGGGCCCGAACGAGCACCCAGTTGACTCCAAACCCTAAATTGCTCAGCTCCGTTTGCACCCTCTCTCCTGCTTGCGCGCATACCTCGTTGCTTGAATAGCGTGCACGCACAAGAGCTTGGAATGAGGCCCAAGACGACGACAGAGGACGATCCTGTGCTGCTGCTCCTGCTCTCTCTCCCTCTTTCTTTCGCCCTTTCGTAATTCTATTTTCAAAGTCTGTAACCAAATTTTGGCTCTGAGGAATTTATTTTAGCGTATCCAAGCTTGGAGAGTTTTGAGGGACCGGGCAGAGTGTGGTGGCCATGGCGCAGGCCAGGATAGGTCACAGTGTTGTTGCTGTTAGGGAGAAACATCTGGAGATGGAGGCAGGAGGAGGAGGAGTGGAAATTGGGCAGCATGCCACAAATGGAGGAGGCGGTGAAAGGCAAACAGACGAGGATGATGATTATGCGAGATGGCAAGAGGAGATACGGCAAGCGGAGGAGGAGGCGGAAGCAATGAAGGCGGGGAAAGGCAGGCGATACCACCAGGATTTCAGAAAGCGTGAGGGGGGGGAGTCCAAGGTGCAGTGGACCATGCCTCCTGCTGTGCAAGCAAAGGACGAAGCGGAGAGGCCGCAGAGTCCACCACAAGGGGAGGAGGAGTTCACCGATGATGATGGCACTGTGTACAGATGGGACCATTCCCTTCAGGCCTGGGCTCCGCAGGTCCGTTCCTGTTCCCTCTTCTTTCACGTGTTTTAGGGTTGGTTAAAATTTGCTTGAAGCGGGGTGGTCTTGTGTAGACAATGCTTGAAAATGCGTGAATTCCATGTGTACTTTGTGTGGGATCATGTCATTAGTTTCTCTCTTTTTGTTTCTTGGACCAGAATCTGTGGGAGAATAGCCTGTCTCTAGAAAGTTGAGGAGGTTAGAATCGTGTTTTAAGTCTCAAGTGCAATTCCCGCTAGAGTGAGCTGTCTGCATCCTGATGCTCCTCTGCTGTCCTTTTCTCCCTCAGTCTTCGTCCCTGTGGTAGAGAGTTGGGTGCCAGAAGTCAAGGTGACACAAGTCTTTTTGGTTTTGCCATGTATTGGAGTTCCGGTCTGTGAGCTTGAGTTTATGATTTCAAGGGCTCTTCTTAGTCACTGTGGTAGCTGGAATGGGTGTGTGGTTAGTTGAATCTGATGGGGTTGGAGGAGGAGGCAGGAGGGTCTTGTAGGATTGCTGGCCTATGGAGCAGAGGAGATGACATTTGTGCAAGAGGAAGAGGTCTTTCCAGCACTACCAGTGGTCATGCCAACCTATGAGGAGGATGAGGAAGCTCTCACATCTCTTCCTGAAGCTCCTGACGTGAAGCCTGGATCAAAGCGCAAGAATTCTCAAGTAGAGGAGTTGCCCAAGAAGGTGATTATTATAGCTCCAGATGCAGGTTCATGGCAAAAGTATTGTTGAATTGTATTCATTGCATGTGATTTGTTACCATCAGAGTTTGATGCATCTTTGGGCTTGCCGTCATCCCCAACACTGAAGTTGGAGTGTTTGACGGTATGTAATACAGGAGCCCACAAAAGAACCAGAGGCATGGTTTGATCTCAAGGTCAACACACATGTCTATGTTGATGGCTTACCTGAGGATGCCACTATTGAAGAGGTATGTATTGAAGCAATGAAATGGTGTTTGTAGGTCTGGCACAACTGTTTGATAGTCTTTCTGGACTGCGCTGCTTGCAAATGTTGTTTGATAGAAGAGCTTCATGTTCAAGAACTGTTTAAACTTTGTTCGAAGGTTTGGGCATATCTAGAAGTTACTTTTGAAAAGAGGCTAATTTACACATTGCTCACAAGTACCTCATGTTTGAAACATCATGTGCTGTGACATGTCTTTTACCTTCTCATAGTTTTTGGTTTGTTGTTTGAGCATATTGTGATCACTCACACAAGGTTGTCTGGATACTCATACTGAAATAAAATGGCAGGTGGTGGAGGTCTTTTCCAAATGTGGCCTCATCAAGGAGGTGAACCCTTAGGCTTCATTAGAGTCGCTCTTTGTTGAGCTTCATACTTGTGTTTTTCCTGAATTCTTGTTGTGATTGCTTCAGAGCTCTTGGTTTACTAATGTTTCCTGGGATTGCACAGGATCCTGAGACAAAACAGCCTCGAATAAAGCTGTATGTGAACAAAGCAACTGGAAGGCAGAAAGGAGATGGTTTAGTTACATATTTGAAGGTGATTCCTGTTGCCTTGTCTCTCATTTTGATCATGTTGTCATAATAGGTCATCCAATTATGTGGGATATTCTAGTGTCCCAATTTGTGTTGTATTTCAAGTTGAACCCATGAGCTCTCCCAATGAATATTGTTAGAGCGTTACCATGCATGTGACTAGCATACAGTGGGAAGGTGACATGTGGTGACTTCTCATGTGAGTCTGGGTGCAGTCTTCTCATGTGATGTCATGGTGTGCTTTGCAACAGGAACCATCAGTGGAGCTGGCACTAAATATTTTGGATGGGACCCCATTGAGACCTGGGGGAAAACCAATCATGTCTGTAACTCGTGCAAAGTTTGAACAAAAAGGTGCCTTCTTAACCATGTGTTCTTTCTGTGTTTTGGAGATGAAACATGGTCTAACAATAACGAATGAGACACTAGAGTGTTTTCTTTTCCACTTTTCCATCTGGATCAGGGTAGCACATGTACATGGGATCATTCTTTCAGCCCATGTTTGAAAGTCTCAGGGTGATGCTTGACTTCATTTCCACAAAATGAATTTACAACAGGAAGAAGAATTGTTCACATTTTGGAAGTGTGTGTAAGCAGGAGATGTATTTGTGAAGAAACAGCAAAACAAGCAGAAGAAAAAGAAGCTGAAGCAGCAGGAGCAAAGAGCTCTTGGTTGGGGTATGTAGATTGCCACATTCATGCTTGATCTTCTACCATTGACATTCCTTGGTAATTTGTTGGTCCACAGTTCAGACCTCATTTGTTGTTGGTGATATCTAGATTCCTGGTGAAGCGAAGCCGTTATTCTCAGTTCTATTTGTGCAGGAGGTTTTGATGATAAAAAGAGAGAGGAACCCATGACTGTGATCTTGAAGCACATGTTTACACGTGAAGAACTTCTGGTTCGATGCTTGCCCATGTTTTAAGTTGTCACCATCGCATTTCCTTGTTATCAACTGATATGGGCTTACTGAGAGGAAATGTTTCTCTCAGCCCAATTCCCAAAACATGGTCTCAGAAAGAGGGACTAGATGGATGAAGGTACTGTTGGATAGATTATGCTCCTGGAATGGAAGCTTGTTGTCCAGCTTGTGGGGAACACAAAATGCTTGAAAGTACCTTCTGTTGCTTTAATTTGTGGTTAGTCATTTTCTAACTTCAAATTCAATATGTTGTTTGAGTTTCACTCAGATTCAGTGGATATGATCGTTTTCCTGCTGCAGGCTGATCCAAGTTTGGTACCAGAGGTAGAGGAGGATGTTATGGCAGAATGCACCAAAATTGGACCCATCGACAGACTTAGGGTAAGCATGTATGAAAGAAATAATGTGTAGAATGAGTACTTAGGTGCATGCAGCTGCTTCTTTGTCCACTCATACATATATTTTCATCATTGGGATTTAGCATTTACTGCTCTCAGAGTCTCAGTAGAAGTGAACCAAGTTGCTTGGAAAATGTGATGGCTTCAATTGGGAGTACATGTCATTGCTGAAACAGGCCTGGAAGAATTCTGTCTCCCTTGCATGAAGAATGTGCTTTGAACTACATCAGAATCGGTCAGCATGTAGGTTAAACCAATCTCTCAGTAAAAGAGGTGCCTGAGATGGGTAAGTTGTTTGTTTGTAGGTGTATGAGAATCACCCGGAGGGTGTGGTCATGGTGAAGTTCAAGGACAAACAGGCTGGATTGAAATGCATTCAAATCATGAATGGTCGTCGGTATGGTCCTACTCTCCTTCATGTGGAGTCCACCAGGCTTTTTTGTAACTGGGCTACCACAAAACATTGTCTATTGCTGCCCAGTAGGGAAACTATTATGGAAAAATTCAATGTGGGGGTAGATTAATTTCCAGCACAAGATTGCAGGCCTGGAGACCTGCCCCCCCTGCTCTTCCTCTTGCTTGAATCATATGGATGATGGTTCACAGCTTGATGGAAATGGCAACCATGAGACCCTTTCTGAACGTTCAATTTTTCCACAAGATCGGTCACTGAAAGATATCAAATGTTTTTCTTTTTCTTTAATCCTGTTGAAACAAATTCTCATGATGATCTGAGGCAGCTTCCCATGTAGTGTCTGTGCTTTGAGTGCATTATGAAACATTGTTGGACAATGCTGTAAAAACCCGCCTTTACTTTGACCCAAAATCCTCATTTTTGTGAAATGTTTTTGTCCAGGTTTGGTGGAAAGCAAATTGAAGCATATGAGGACACGGGCTTAGTTAATTATGCGTTGGTGCGTGATGCTGCTGAGGAGGAGGCAAGGTTGGAACAATTTGGGAAGGAGCTGGAAGCTGAATAGCAGCAGTTTTGCAGTGTTGCCAAACTCTAACCATGCTAGCTTATGCTTAATGTGATTGGCAGCACATTGAATGGCAGAGATACAGAAATGGTTTCCAGCATCCCCCTCATACAGCAAAATCATTATCCAGCAGAGCAGATGGTTGTAGAAAGTTTCTAAGATGTGCCAAAAGTTATGAGCTTGCATAGTAGTCTTTGCTTATCACTGCATCTGCTTTAAGTTGTGAGCTTGTGCAGGAAATCTTGGCTTATCACAGCCTCTGCTTTACAAGCCTTGCAGCAAATTTGTCTAGGCAGTTCCTGGGTTTTGCATTGATTATCCAATTTCACAATGTTGGAGACTGAGAGATCTGGTTGGCAACATTGACACAGAATGCAAAAGTGCGCCACATTTTGGATGCCTGGTTAGGTGAAGATGATGAAAATGAAGCAGATGAGAGCAAAGAAGCTGACAAGTTGTCAGTCACAAAGTGTACAATGAAACAGATTGTTGTGACTGGCAGCAAAGAAATGTTGTGTTCATTTTTCTTGTCACATTTTCAGCTAGCCACAACATTCTCTGTTTCTCAAGGTGAATAACTCAAGTTTGATGAGATCTTGCTTTTGACTATGACATGGAAAGTGAGAGCTGTTATTACCATGAGTCTGATGGATGGACAACTGATGAAAACTCGTTTAGAATGGTTTACACAACATACGTTATGTATACATGAAAGTTTAAGAAGATGAGAATGAACATATCATAAACAATTTGCCCACATTAGTTTCACTAATTAGCACACCTTTTGTCTCATGGTTAAAATGCACATGATTTCCAGGTCATTGTTACAGCATACTTTCCTTTCAGGTCATTGTTGGAGTGCACCATCACTTTCAGATAACTATTACCAATTCACATACAAGACATCCACCTGAAGACACTCCAGCCAGGGTCCAGCTGCATCTTCAGCATAGACAACTGATGTAGGAGTTGACCAACCTCCTTTCCAACAAACAGATGCCATGGAGGTTCTAAGTACTGAATGGTGCATCTTGCCCACAAATGAACACAAAAGGCATTTACAGGCAATGGAAGTAGTAGGTATAATCACATGCATGCAAATGGTTATGACCAGTAATATACAATTAGGGTAAAGCATCCTTACCAGGATGACTCAATGACACCCTGAACTCAAAAGTTTCTCTATGACGATATTTTTGCTTGCCCATTGCCAAAACAATGTTCAGGGTTGTACCAAGATGGCCAGAACAAATTCACTACTTGCCAGCACACAATCTGCATTGACAGGAGGTTCCTGTCATTCATCCTCCTCTTGATCACAGCATAGGGCTTCTCAATTTCCAAAAAGGCTTTCTAGTGAGTAACACACTTCTTCTCACTGACATATTTTACATGAAGCACTCCAAGTTCAAGACTTCTTCAATATGCCATTCCTTTCAATGAGATGTTGAGCACAGGGTATGTAACCCTTCTGTACAAGTGTGCAAATCAAATTCCCAAGAATGTAGACATGGTGTTGCCTCTTTCTGGCAAGCCAGGTAGCTGAAGAAATCCTTTCCAAAATCTACAGGGGACATTTCCCCTCCCAGACAGACTCAATGCATGAGAGTTGAAGCCTCTTGCAGCAACATCTGGCAACAATTACTGAATTTCTACAGTTTACATCGCATGTATCACTTGATGGTTTTTGTGAGTCATCATATCTAATCGAGGCAGAGCAGTTTCCAAAAGCTGCTCTGCTCCAAATACAGTGCTGCCTAATCGAGCTGGTGGCCAGTACCGTACAATTGACCTGCCAAAAATGTTCTTTGTGGGAAGTGGTCCCCTGCAATCAAGACAAAAGAAGTAAGAATACCACAAGGCTTGCCAAAGAGGGCACCACATCTACAAATAGGATAATGTTTGAGCTAAAGCTTTTGCTGATTTGTCTGAGACATATATAGGAATTCTCTCTCTTGCACACCTGAAATTAGAAATTGCAGCAGAGCAAAAAAGGGCACATGAGCTGAGATGGGTGACATACCAAACATGAGAGTCAAAGCTGTTGTTTCGATTATCCCCCATAACAAAAACATGTCCCTGCGGGACTTTCTGCAACAGCCACATAGCTCCTTGTGAATAATCACCATTGATTGAAGGGAATATGAGCAGACTAAATCCACCCACAAACTATTTCATGTTCTGATAGGTCAAAGTGGCAACCTCTGTAAGGACTCAAACCCTGATGGTAGATTTGAAACAAAGTAACTGCAACCACATTTTGTACACAACTAGAACCATCTAAGTGTTAACTCCAGAGGAATGAAATGCAGTCCCCACGCTGGAAGGACAATTCCCCCAAACATGCAAACACACAGGGTGAGACCACATACAGTGAGCTTCATATCATAAGCAGCTGGTTCTACAACAAAGTCTTCACTCCTAGCGCGGCCATTGACAACAAGCTTCCCATTTCGCACCTGTCTCAAGCACAGACAGGAACTCTCCATTGACAATCAAAAATTTGACCAGCAGACTCAAGACACTCGACAGATGTTAACATGCAGAGGACACCCAGCAGAAACCAGAGCAAGAAGTACAGCAGAGGCATTACATATGCATCAACCTAACCTCTGCTCTAGAAAGTGAGCAGCAAGAGTTGTGTCTGTGTCATGCCACTCCATACCTGGACAAGATCACCTGCTTTAGCCACGATCCTCTTGATGAACACCTCCTCAGGATTATAGCCAACTTTCTGTTACAATCAAGGCAAAACCCTGAGAGCTTAAACAAGATAAATCCACAACATACATCCCTGTGGCACACCACCTAATGAAGAACATCAGTATGTTGATGCAGGTAGACACCAATTTTGCTGACTCACAGCATGTGATCTGTCCAACAGTTTGCAATGACAGGAGAATCTTAGTTGCAACTATATGACGATTACTACAGATCTACCCAGTAAATAAACGGTATGGAACAAACCATCTCGCTGAGTTGTTCTCACCTGCAAAATTTGAGGAGCCTTGAATATGACAATCTCATTTACACTCGGCTTCCTGAAGACATAAGATACCTGTCATCATGCGTGTACAACACTCATAAGTGAAAAAACCCAAAACCCAGCAAATATTTTAGCAAAAAATTTCTAGTCTTGACAAAACCCCACAAGATTGGTAATTGCCAGATGAGCTATTCGGTATACTCTACCCCATGAGACTCCTGTTCTGAGCTATCCTATTTGATAACAAAACCTCAACCAGTACATTTGATTAAGTCTTTGGTGCATCTCCAAATGTCCAGATTGCTTAAAGCAGACCTCTATTCTTTGATTTTTTTGGGTTGATGGAGCTGTGTGTACCCTTCTCCTACACTTGCCCACTAAAAGGCAACACATGGCAGTTTGGAGAGAAAGAAATGGAATTTTTTTTTTAACTCTGAGAGTAACTCCACCAGTGCTCAGTACGGGTCCGTGTAAATTAAAATTGAATGAAGAGAAGTCAAAACATGCTGGTTTGGCTCAGCAAAATTAATTTGGCCCAGCATTTTTGCATAGTTTGCGGAGGCTGGTAAAAGGCAAAGCAAGGCCTAACACTTGCTATTGATGAACTAGATAGTTTGATTGGTCCAGGTAGGTTGCTACTAGTAGTCTACCACCTATTTGCAGTTCCAGTTTTAGTTTTATGGGCAGGGTTGGAAAATGGTAAATAACTAAACTTGGATGTGAGAAATAGTTTTGCAGGCAGAGCACCCTCAGAGATGCTCTAAATGTGAAGAGTGGACATTACCTTCTCAGCAATGATGCGATCGCCAACCTGAAACGTAGGATACATGGATAAAGACAGAATGGATCTTGGTTCTGCACCAAATCCTGAGAAGAGCATTGACACGGCAAAGGATGCAACCATGGCCTTCCCATCCTCAGACGTGAGATGTCTCAATGGCCAGAGAGGTGCTTTAGCCTCTTCAGTAGAATCTACCCCATTGTATGAGTGGTCTAAGCGGTTATCAGTAGCATTTTTGTTGTCTCCATTGTTGCTCTTCTCCTTAAGAGCAAGGGTGGAGCCCTGGTCTGCTCCTCCATCCAGGGCACGGCGGCAAGTTAATCTCCTGGTCTTCGACAGGCATGTACCCGAAACCAAATCCGACCTTGGCAAACTCTGCACGCTCTCAATAAGTGTCTGGCTGGACTTTGCTGCTATCTCTGACACGCGTATGCCGCCACGGCAGAGTAACGTCTTCTCCTTCTGAACACTTTCTCGACAGTAAGACAATGGCGACAATTGTGGAGCATTTATCACAGCTCTAAACCTTCCGCCAGCATCTCCAATAACCTCTCCTCGCACTGGAGGAGCAGCTTCACGAAATTTCTCCCTCCAGATATCACCCCACGGACAATAATCCTCCCTCGATGGACATTTACTCCTGCAGCTGTTCACCGTCGGCGTAGGTCTGCGGAATTCCATCTCAACACCCCCCGCCGCAGCCGCAGAAGAAGAAGAGAACCGCAACATTCGCATCAAACCCCCAGAATCAACCCCTTGCGCTCCCATCATCGTTCTCTACTACCACTTCTCACACAAACACTCTCAAAAACACTTTCACCACCACAGAAGAATTCCTCACCACGACGACGATGACAACAAAATTACCCCTCTCCAAGTCTCATCATCGTCTCACTCCACAAAACCGAAGCCAAGACACCCAAATATCCCAACAAAAAACATGAATAGTTTACAAAGCTCACAACCCTATTCTGCAGCACAACTCTCTGTCTCTCTCTCTATGTGTCTCTTTCTCTCCCACCGAAACATGCAACCGCAAAGCATGAATGGCTTCAAAAGCTCACAAACTCAAGCTGAAGGACGATTGTGTGTGTGTGTCTCTCTCTCTCTCTCGCTCTTTCTCCAATAAAATTAATGAATCAGGACCAAAAGAGACTGTATAAAAAGGACCGAAAACAGAGAAAGGGAAGGCAGCTACCCTCCTTAGTACTCACCTGGCGTTACTCGGCCGGAGAGGAAGAAAGAGAGCGAGAGAAGAGCAGAGAGGGATTGACGCAACGGCCAGAGCTTCAGCAGCAACGACAATGGCAACAGTGACGATAGGGTTAGACGAAGAAGCAGAGGAAGTGTCCTGGTGAAGTGAAAAAGTTCCAAGCTGCCCGTTATACACTGTCCTTACCCGTCAGGGAAAAAGCAAAAAGAAAGGAAGAATGAACAAAAGGAAGGAAGAGATGAACGAATGAAAGAAGCGATGAATGAATGAAAGAAGCGATGAATGCATGAATGAAGGGAAGAATGAATGAAATGAAAGGAACGAAAACTGAATGAATGAATGAATGAATAAAAGAAAAGGAAGGAAGAGTGAATGGGAGAAGGAAGACTGCCCTGAAAGAATTTTTTGCCCGGTGTCTGGCACATGTCTATTTGTAATACGGGGTTTTTTTCTTTTTTTTCCCAATTTTGTTATGTAGCCACAATGGTGATCCTCCAGATGAGGAATTAGCCAAATTTGGCTACAGGTTAGAGACCAAAGTAGACAAACTTTTAAAATCTTGCTATATTTTCGAAACTTATTGTCTAAAAAATTGCAATTTCAGAAAAAAAAAATTCCTAGAAATTTAGGGACATACCCTAGTACCTTGGCCAGATGAACACATGTCTGTCAAATAATTAATTAATTTCAAGGATTCCATTTCAAAAAATCATATATTCTCAAATATTCAATCAAATTCTGTATTTTCATTCAAAAAATAAATTTATTTTGTATGAAATTTTCAACATTTTCTGAGAATAATATAATTATTGTTGAGATGCCCCATGTCCTATGGTAATAATGGTAAATACAAAATTTTCAAAATATATTAGAACCCGATGGCTAAGAAAATAGCTTCGAATTTATGGAATGTACTCTAATAGTTACATAAATCTTTGATCTCAATGTGTGTAGTTTTCCACCCAAAATCCATAGGAATTAGGTTCAAAGAATTGTATTTTCATTTTGTATTTTATATTTATAATTCTCACTAGCTCATCATTATTTATGTCAATCTCAAATTTCTTACATTAAAAAACACTTTAAATTTTGTGTCTCCATGTCCATGTAAGGGAAAGGAGTGAGGTAGTTAGTCATTAAGGGCTCTAGTGGGATAGTTTTGAAAAAGGCATTGAAATAAATTTAAAAACTAATCCAATAACATACATACAACATTCATTACATACAAAATGGACGACTTGAAGCCAATAGACTTTGTATAAATCCAAAGAATATATAAGCCAAATAAAAATTTATAAGCTTTCGAGAGGATTATAGGTTTAAAGAATTCCCAAGAGCATATGATAACAATTTTGTTCAAATTAATTAATAAAATGAATAAAAATATCAAAATATCAAAAGAAAATCTTTTTTTAGGGTAAGTCCCTCGTAATTTGAACAAATCCATAATGATCAAATGCATTGCAAAATATCAAAATGCATATATGCCATATATATATAGCCATATTTCCTGGGGCTAGTATATAGTTGAGGTTTAGCCAAGGGAAGGCAATGGGTTTGAAACAAGCAAAATTAAGGGTATATATATATATATATATTAATAATTTCTAGGACAATTATATACATAAAATAAAATGTCAAGTAATTGTGAGTGGGCTTTTTTGGGAAATGTAAGCATTATATCTAATGACCTTTTCATTGTATTTTAAAATTTTAAGAACAAAAAAAAAAAATTAATTAGTAGAGAGCTTTCATGCTCCCATATTTTTGCCAATTTCGTTAACATAAATGGTGATTTTTTTTCACAACTTTTGGGCCTAGGGTGTTGTTATTTTGTAATGACTTACAATTTGATCAATAGTTCAAGTCTTTTGCAGGAAAAAAATAATAGTGGGTCAATTGTAAGGTTTTATTATTATTATTATTATTATTATTATATTATGTTTTGTTAACGTGTCAAAACCTAAATTACATATGTGAGCATAAATGGTTAAGCTTCAAATCAGCATGGTTAACGATGTTTGGACCTGAAATCATATTTTCTTCTAAATTATTTGAAAGTATTCAATGCAATTGCCTCATTTTGACAACATTAATTAATCAAGCAAAGATGGTTACATTGAAGCAAAAAAGTTCCAAAAAGTTCCCACAAGACGGCGTGGTTCACATACAAATGAATGTGAAATTAAAATTTAAAAAATTTAAATAAATAAATTAAATAAATAAAAAAAATTTTAAAAAAAAACCTTGTAAATAAAAATCGAAGATGGCAACCCATTCATCAAAAGTACAAGGCAAATGAGAACACAAGGAGACACAACCCAAAAAAAAAAACAAGTAAAGACCTTAAGCAAAAGAGGATTCATGGCTACAAAATGACAATCAATGATAATAAAGAAGAGTTAAGATAAAAAGCTCTCATTTATCACAAATCAGCTAGTGACACTAAAATGTTCCACAACAATATCCCTAAACCAAATGACCAATGTGTAGACAACTAAACAATACATGAAATTCATAAATAAACAAAGGATGTATCACATTCTCACCTTCTCATTTACATAAAAATATCTTAAGGCAAAAAAAGAATTATGAACACTCAAATATTTCACCATGCAAAAATACAATCTTCAAAAAAATCCTCTTTTTAAAATAACTAAAATACTTCAAGGCATAATTATAGGTCTATAACTAATCTCAAGTTTCAACAAAAGCCATAATATCATAATTCAAAAATCCTCATATAAAAATAGAACCTAAACCTTGGCTACCCAGGCAAGGCCAAATAAATAGTAATTCTTTGCCTCCAGGTTTTCTTTTTTTTCAATTTTGTGATGTAGCCATACTCATGATTTATCATCCACAAGAAGAATAGGCCAAATTCAACTATGGGTCAAAGAGGCCTAAAGCAGAGGATTCTAAAGCAGCTTGCAGTTGAATTTAGTTGAATTCTAAAAGCTTTTAGAAAATACAGCAGCATTCTACAGTTTTCGAATTGCTGGAATTTTCGCAACCTACTGGAAACCCGGAACACACGATTTAAACATGACAATTCCAGAATCTTGGAACAGAAAATTTTAAACCCACAATTTCAGAATTCTAGTGATGGGAGATTTCGAGGGAGTAGTAGTAGTATATGAGCAACCTTTTTGGAATCTATCATAGCATATTGGTCCTTCTTAGACAATTCCAAAAACATTTTTTTAAATCATATGATCATTCCTCTCCATTTCCAAAGACAATTCCAAAGAACAATCGCCGCCTCGATTGAAATCTATCTCACTTCTTTCCTAAGAACTACCTCCTTTTCTACTAATTATCCCTCTTTTGTGATAATCATATGATCATTCCTCTCCATTTCCAAAGACAATTCCAAAAACACCCGCCACCTCAATTGAAATCTATCTCACTTCTTTTCTAAGAACTACCTCCTTTTCTACTAATTATCCCTCTTTTGTGATAATCATCCACATGTGGATATTAAACACAATTCACATGCATGTTTTCATGTCCATGCTGTTAAAATTAATTCAGATTAAATTTGACGTTCACATAAATAATGATGAATAATTGGGAAAGATATTAAAAACATTAAGGGAAAAAAAAAGATGATCATCATTGAATGTGCACAATTGTTATTGTAAATGGGAAAAATTTGCCCAAAACACCACTTTACAGCGACTTCTAACAAATAAACCTGGTCATTTTAAGCATGTAAGGTGGGATGCATTGGGTAGTGTCCTGGTTGCCCACCCAGGACATATCTCTATTGAACCATGACCAAGAGCAAGTGAGGAACAAGCATGTGGGTCCACGAGTAAGTAAAAGCCACACACCACACCTTTAGACACATTTCCCAATATAAATTGATCCAATAGCATGAGATCAAGGGCAAATGCAAAGAAGGGCCTCTTGAAGATGCACAGAAAAGTCCTAAGGACCCCCCAACCCCCCCCCACATCCAATAGCATGAGATCAAGGGCAAATGCAAAGAAGGGCCTCTTGAAGATGCACAGAAGACTCGTAAGGAACCCCCCCCACACCCCCCTCCTTAGCCATCCACAGAAATTTCTATTGTGTAAAGTATACAAAGGTTACAGAATACCAACTCTTTTTCTAACATAGAAAGGATTGCAAGGAATCTGAGAGGAAAGGAAGGAATCTAACCCAAATTCTGAGAATGTGAGAGGAGAATGAAAGAAAGCCCCACAGCATTTGATACCCAATCCACTTGTTCACTCCTTCCAAAGGAAACAGTGAAATTGCTACATGACGGTGAAAAGGGAAGTTGACAAAAAGCTGGAGGTGGAAACTGGGGAAGGATGGTCATCGGCATCTTGGAAATCCCCAAGAGAGCCTGCAGTGCACAAAAGTATTGGTTAAATTTCGTTCTTTGATTTGCAAATTTAGTTTTCTTCAAACAACATCATAATTTTGATAATTTAATTGCTTAGCAATGATCTAGAGGGAATTGAATTGCAACAAGGAACATCACTCTAGGAATGAGCAGAGGCAATGTATTTTAAACCCAAAATCCTGGAAATTCATCTAAGAAAAGAACGTTACCAAAAGTGGTCACTCTCTCACATTCCAATGCTGCTTCTGCCTTGTGCACTTAAAAATCCTGGAAATTTGGTTCAGGAAAAGACCTTTCAAGAAGTCGGCTCTCTCTCCTTCCAGGGCTGCTTCTCACTTCGCCCTGTCTTTTGTTTTGAACTCTCCACATACTCCAGTGGAAATGCTACAGCATTATCAGTTGGAAAATAATGAAAGACCATTTGAATCAGCCACTACAGGGGCCACTAAGCAAACCAGGAGGGAAGACACCAAATCACACTAGAGACTTTCAACATGTATATTGAACAAACCAAATGCTTGCCCTGTCACCCTAATCTTACCTTCCAGATTATGGTTTTCCCAAGATTTCTCATAGTAAAAACTCACCTCTTTGCAGAGGGGTCAGCAAATTCAAATTCTCAATCTAGTTGTTCCCAGCTTTGAGCATGACATCCATCCCCTCCTGTGCAAAGACAAACTTCACATCCCAGTCCTTCCTTGAAGTTGAGTACAGCCCCTATTGCAGGTTTCCTCAAGAAAATCCAATTTCCCAATGTAACACAGTTCTCAGAGTAAGGGATGGAACTACCAATCTACATAGAACAGACCTGCTCCTGAATTCCCCTCATAAATGTGACAGAAAAAGCACCAATGTTGCAGGAGGTGAACACCACAGTAAACCCTGGCTATCTGTCAAAAGACTTTGTTGTGTGTGCTGTGTCCTGGGAAAGCTGACCATTTCCCTCTACACCTGACTTTCTTGTTTGCATGTCTGATTCATCTGTCAAACAAAAACTCAGCCAGCATAGTTCATGTTGTGTTGGCATCATAGGGGAATAGCATAACCATCTCTTGGCACCCCTATTATTTTTGTGGTTGTGTAGACACCAGGGCCCACAAGCTGGCAAGGAAATTCAAGCAGTATACCGGCCACTCCACAACAAGTTGATCACCTAACCCAATCCTATTGAGAAACACTGGAGGTAGGGGCTGCAGCACTCTGCAAAGGCAACCCCAATTTCGCAGGTTTCATACCAATGGTACATAAGCCAGTAGACCCTACTATCACTGGTGCAGATGGTGCTGCCACAGGCCGTGGATGTTGAGCACCATCACTCCCAGGCTGTCCTCGTTGCTGCAATGATGTGGCTGCATACATCTCTGCTTGGGCAACCTCTGTTGCAAACTGGCTTGCTGAGAAAAAAGGCCACAAGATTGGTGTAAGTGACAGCACCCACAGTCCTAGCAGCAACAGTTCAGGCACACCCTTCATAACCCTACATTGTTTATTCCATTTCAGCTACCATCCACTCCCAACAGCTGCAAAGAGCTACATTACTGTAATGTGTCCTGATGGCCTGTCAATAACAGCCACTGTCAGAAACTAGTGGCTATTAACTGTCTGCAATGGAGATGCTCTAAAGCATGTCACCTTCCCCATCCCTCATCACCCTGTTCACAACACAGCTTGGAGGAAAGAATTTGAAATCTTGCGATTGTGCTGGATAGCTTAAACTGCAGTCTGGTAAACCCATGGAAGAAGCCACGCAGATACTATGCAGAAGCTGAAAAAGTAGAAGATTTATAGCAAATTGCAGTCCAGTTCAATTTGAAGAAAATAAATGGATGGGCATGCTTCCTTGTTTGTAGGTCAAGCAAATATAGTCTGTCTATAGGACCTCAGACAGAATCCAACTGATGGAACATGAACAAATGATTCATCAGCTGAGTGTTATAATGGAAAGAAAGCCTGTGATAATTTCACATAGGAATAGTTTTACACACCTCGTCGCTTCCCCACTGCAATAATCCTACGGAGACACTCTCGATATTCCAGCAAAATGGCACGTTCTTGTTCAGCATACAGCTGACCAGGATGCGATGGAGTCGTGTTGCTGAACTCAGTTGAACAAAGTCCTCCTGATGGTGAGGGTGGTGCAGTGAAAAGAGGATCCTTTTCATCACACATCAATGCTAAGGTTCCAGGAGACATTGCTCTCTGTTGCGTTGCAGTATCAACTTCCACATCATCACCAACAGCTGAAACCATTCTGGCAGGTGAGGCCTTTTCACTTTCGTGTGGATCGCTTCTTTCATCACTCTTCTGTTTGGGAACTTCTTCCTCTCTCCCAATCACTGGGGAAGGCTCCTTTGAACTTTTACTGCCCCCAGTCTCCGTTGCCTGCTGAGCTGTTATGCATGGTAGAGAATGTTTGGCTGCACATAAAACAAGCACATTAGCTCCTAACAAAAAGCTTGGACAAACACCACAATCCTACTCTAAGCAGACCCCATGCCTTATACTTGAAACATAAACTTCCTCCTAAACCCCAGAAATAGACTTTTACCAAGAAAATCTTTCTGAGCCTCAGCAGAGACTATGACAAGCAGTTTACAAAGTTCCTGGATGGCCTCAAGCTGCACAACCCCTGCAAGCAAAGATCTGCAATCAAAAGTATGTGTATCAGTACAATGTGGAGACATGGAGAACACAGCAGAGAAGAACCTTATCACAAGCAAAGTACACTGGTAAAGGGGGCAATTGACCCAACAGCTGATAGAAGAAAACCAGACACAAGAGAGGATGATCAAACCCTTCTGCTTGCTAGACCTGAGAACAATGAACATGTGATCATCAACTTTCACAGTAAAAGCCCTGTTATGTCTAGGAGATAAAAACAGAAGAGACAATGAAGGCTTTTTATTTAGAGCAGTTGCCTTGCAATTAGTTGGTTGCGGAACTGGCTACCTAAGGAATCTATTAAGTCATAGGCATAGCATTGACATATCAATCCAGATCAGAAACTCATATTGATGACATATATTGAAGTCAAAGATAGAAAGTTCATACCTATGGACAACTTTAACAGGAGCAGCAGATGCTGATCCTCCAGCAATTGTTGACATGGAGGTAATTGGTGTATTCACTGCAGTGCTTACTGTCGCAGCAAGGTGTCCCTGCTGCAAGTAAACAACCTCTGATGTCTCAGACAACCAAAACAAAGCCCAGTATGGACAGGTCTGCCAGCTGCTGTAGATCCTTCTACTGCAACTTGAATCAACCATTGTCTTGAGAGAAAACAGTGCATAGCCCAAATAGGGCAGGTGTTCTAAAAAGCAAATCTGGTGAATAGAGCTAAAATCACTCATATGCATCAAAAGGCATTGCATTGTAAACCTAAATGTTTGGTGTGGGCATACTCTCCATGTCAGCATGCTTCACATGTGATGAGACAACAAGGCAGGTTCAGAGTTTTCCCTTGCTACGAAGTGAAACTTCAAACACGCATTAGACATCAGGAAACTGTTGTGAAACTTTGACATCACTGCCAAACATCCATCATAGCAAGAATCTGATATGACTAAGGATTTCACACCTCCAAATGAAGCCACAAGCAAGTTCAGGTGAGAAATCACACCTGCACAGGCAGAGATGGGGTCCTGCCAGGTGGTCCTTGTTCTTTCAAACCCGGACCAGCAAACACAAGTTCATGAGTTCTCCGTTTCTTCATTGGGGGTGAGGGAGACAAGTACCCAGGAATGGTCTGACTAGAGCCATTGGCTGCCATTTGCACCATAAAATTCAAACCCATGTTGTGGTCACCATGAAACAGGGCTCGCCTCTCCTCGCTCCCTTCAAAATTCTTACAGTCGACACATTTGCAGTTATCTGAACAGAGAATATTTGCTTGGAAGCACTCACAGTACTTCTTCAAGCACCCTGACTTCTTACAATGGCACCCCTTGTTGTGTTTACCTATCAGTGGCTGCTCTCCAACATCCTCCTGCAAACCAAAAAATCAACTGGGTCTGAGTAATCCCAAAATTCTCCTCCCCCTGCCATTGGATAATCCCTACATCCTTATTATGGCCCACTCCTCACCCAATGAAAGAACAGGTTGATGCCCAGGTAGACAAGTGTAGAGAAGTGGATTACCACCCCTAAATAAACATCCCTGTGTGATTCAGTGGGCATACCCGCAGATCTCGTAAACTAGGACTACTGAATATTTTTGGTCGGAAAGCATTGGGATTACGTTCCAAAGTGGCTTCGACAGCTTCTTGTCTGACAGATTCATTCTCCACATTGTTGCAGCAGTTTACACAGTTGCAACCTTCACAATAAGTGCCTGAAGCAAAACACTCACAATATCTGTACATCCACAGAAGCAAGCACCCAACAGCAGAAGCAAATGTAAGACAATGTTGTCTATTTTGCAGGAAGTACTTGATACAATTGATTAAAGAAGGATAATCACTAGCAAAAGTCATGCAGACACTCACAGTTTCAAGCAGCGTGAGTTCTTGCAGTTACACTGCTTGCACTTCTTTGGAGTCCCATCCTTTGAATCAAAAGCAGGGCGTGACCTTTCTGCTCTCGGAGTTCCATGCTTCCTGTCACCAACATAGTATCAGACATACCAGCATCTTACTGTGCCTGAATGCTTGCGCAGATCTCCCACTTCTTGGAGCAACACATTTCTTCTATCCAATGTCTAGACATGATAGCAAAGCAATTAAATTCCAAAAGGCATTTCCACATGTTGGTGACTGTCTATTCTGTGTAGGGTCTAAGATGCCATACACTGGTGGTTGTGTGCGCACTGGACCTTCTGCTGAACCAGCTGGACCTCCATACATGGATGTGAAGTCAAGCTGCCGAGGAACAGCCTTTCTTGTAGCATGGTCCCCTTGCACACCCTGTGTGGGTCCTGAAACAGTATCTCCAGGTTGGGGAAAATCCAAATCAACTGGCCGATTGACAGTCCTGCAAATTACAAGAAAAGAACCCTCACAGCTGTTACTTTTGTCTAATGTCACAAGGAGAGATGATAATGAAAATACAGCAATAAAACTGTGATTGTTCAGTAGCCACTCATATCCATGGATGCAGCAATTTATGACCTGGTACTGTCATATCTATCCTTGGACAGAGAAAGGAAATTATGTACCCTAGATTCTGTTCAAGGAAGGATTGGTGTAACCAACCTTGAGACTGCAGGAGAAGTAGGTGCAAATGCCATTGACTGCACTTGATGGGCACCATTAGAAGAAGCCGCTGCAACAATTCCACCTGTTAAAGCCCCAGCAAAAAAAAAAAGTGAAATTTTGCTAATTATCCTGGTTCAAAAGCCAGAATTCTAGTTACCTATTTTCAATCCACTTCTTTGTATCAACCAATTTGCTGCAGTCAACAGTAAGTACATTCAGCACAGGATCGTATCACAAATCCTTGATATTCAAACAAGTAACATGGACTAATCTTGGGATCTGACTTAAAACCAGTACCCAGATTGCATCCTCAAAACATCCAAGCAATTGCTTCAAATCCACAAAGTGGCAGCGACAACAATGCTTGCACATTTGAGAAACACCTTGCTATTTCTGAGGTGCAAGAGATGGTAGAAGGGAGAGGAATTCAGTCACACCCACAGGGAAAGACAACAGCAACAAGGCAGAGCACAGATGAAAGAAGAAGGAAGATTGCTCCTTCTGACATTCAACTCAGACGTGCAGAAGGGTATTCTGCTATACCTGCTAACCTGGTGGAGGTCCTACAACAAGATCACTTTTAGGTCAATCCCAACAATGACAGAGACTCGGTGTTCATGACCATGCACACCAGAATTATGAAGAGGGACTGTTCAAAACATGAGCTGCAAAGCCTTCGAGTTCTGGTCAGTGGAGCTGACAAGCCCCTCCATTTGACTCGTTTTCCATTTGCAAGTCGTAGAATTTCGTTACAAATGCAATTAGTGGCGCAACAAGAAATCTTAGGTCTACTTCTCACGAGGTTTCCATAAAAGACAAAAAGGGTCCTTTGATGACTGCGTGTTTGCACATTGCTGGCGGAGCATACAGAAGATAGGGAAGGAGAATGAAAGAAAAACACGTACCTGGAGAACCTGGAGCGTCTGTCTTCACCCCTGCAATCTGCTCCGGCGGCTCCTCCGCCATTGAGACTAGATTTGTCGACAATGAACGAATGGATTACAGCTTCTCTCTTCTCGCCGGAGAAGCTTCAGCTACTGCGATATCCTCTCCCAATAGGACTTGACTCCTAGTAGTCAAGTCCCTTCCTTTTAAGTCCCTTCAGCTAACGATACTTTCGAAATTCGAAAACGGTTCATAAATAGCCGATTCAATCACCGACGACGCAGCATCAACAACACCGTCGTTCGCTTCATTACACGCCGCCACCGGCAACCAAACACCACGGCCGGAGAAACAAGTGTAGCAGCAAAGAGACAGGAAAATCATCGCTCAAAAGGAATCTCCAACCAAGCCTCTTCTCTCTCCTGCCTAACAGACGCTTGCACTTTACCTTCACTCAAAACACAACCTCAAGCTAGGACAATAAGACGAGAAAGGAAGAGCGGAAAAAAAAACAAGGAAAATCCAAACCAGAGCAAAGCAAGTAAGAGAAAACCGAACGGAATCAAAGATAAATCTCGAGCAAGGCAGTCTGCGTACTCGCGAGATCCAAATCTTATCTTTGGAAGACAACCAGAGAGGGATATGAAATCAAAGCACAACAACAACAACAACAAGAGGAGGAGGAGGAGGAGGAGGAGGAAAAATATTTCTAGAAAACAGAAAAAAAATCAGAATAAAAATTTTCGGCATCGGAAATAATAAGCGCAAATGAAAGAGTACAGGAGAAAATTCATGAGCAATTTGGGGACGAGAGAAGAGGCTATTGATGCGATGGAAAAGCAGGAAGACGACGACAACGCAGAAGAAGAAAAAGACGGCAAACAAACGGAAGGGGGAAAAAAAGAAGAGGGTTTTTGCAAAGGCGTCAGAGAAGAGGAGAGAAGACCACCCGGCATTTTTCAAAGGCGTATACCCCTTTCCATGAGCGCCGTCACCCGGCCCGTGTTGCTAACCGAAGGGGAGTGGTAGCTACAAACTAGGCTGAACCCGAGTGAGTGGTTTTGAATTTCAAAAGATAGACTACACGGCTAGGTAGGTATGTAGGTAGGTACTTACCTACCTACCTACCTACCTACCTACCACCTTCTTCGAACCCTGCTACATTTTCCCATCAAAGACTAAATAATTGGAGCATTTTTCGGATATTCTACCAACAATAAAATAGTCCATAATAAATAAATGTATTAAAAAATAAGAATGAAAAAGGAAAAGGAGGGAAAAATATGGTTTTAAAAGCACAATGCACATATCTTCAAAAAAAAATAAAATTATAAAATTATCTTAAAATTTCCCTTCACACACACATATCTTCAAAAAAAAATAAAATTATAAAATTATCTTAAAATTTCCCTTCACACACACATATCTTCACAAAAAAATAAAATTATAAAATTATCTTAAAATTTCCCTTCACACACACATATAGTCATTAACATCCAAGGGTGATTTTTTATTTTTTATATACACTTTTCAAAATTAAATTACTACAATGCTCTCTAAATTGTGCAAAATTATGTAATTCTGCAAACTGATGGTCTTTTTCATGAAATTGCATGAGTTAAATAATTTTGGTTTTAACATCCGTTAATAAGAATAGCTTTCTACTTCCCCATATTTAGGCAAAAAAATATTTGTGTTTTTTATTATAAAATGTATAGTAATTCATGTACATTTTTTGCATTTTTTTTTTAATAAAAAACCTCATCTCATAACCTTTATCAATATCATGCAAATTTATGAAATGAAACCTAACTTGGGTTAAATTATAGTCTTCAAAAAATCCTCTAAATGAAACCAAAATCCCTCAAGATATTATCATAACTCTATTACAACTAATCTCAAGTTTCAACACAAGCCAAAATATCATCTTTAAAAAATCCTCATATAAAAATAGACCTATTATTATTATTACCTAGTAGGGGCCAAAATCCCTTAAGCTACTATAATACTCTATAATGAATCTAAAAACAATATCCTTGCCTTCGTAGTAGTAGGCAAGGCCAACAATAAAATCCCTAAAACATTCATGCACCATTCTTTCTTCAAAATATTTGTTTTTTCAATATAACTTTGCCACTTCTACACAATTTATTTTTTTTCATTTAAAAAAAAACATTGATGCTACATGTTGTTTGAACGAATTTTCTGTTGGATTGGATAGATAAAATATTATAGACTTTCCAATTTAGATTATGCCTTAATTGTTTTACACCGACATGATATGAACATCATGCAAAAAAAAATTATAATATTTTGTTGAATTTTATTTTTCTTTCAATCAAAGAAACACAAAAAGACATTTTAATGCATTTTAATGCACATCTCATCTTGACCAATGTTTGGGTAAATATTTTAAGATAGCCCATCCTTCCAATCAAAGAAACACAATAGACATTTTTTAATTCATTTTAATGCATATCTCATCTTGACCAATGTTGGGTAGATATTTTAAAATATCCCATCCTTGGATTTTGGTTTCCTACACAAACTTTATATAATATAACCTTAAGATAGCAATGTAAATGTACAACCCAATGTAATGGTTACCAACCAATTAGAGGCATACTATTGCACATCTTGTTATTATAGCCTTGGAATGTGATTAAATATACAACCTTATGCAAAGGTTATCTTTCACTTCTAGACATCAAATTTTCCCATTTCGTGTGATCTAAAGAATATCAAAGTTCTAAATTGAATATATCTTATTGTGATATGCCAATAATGTGGATTTTCAGCATGACCTAAAAAACCATATGAGAACCAAAGATGATTAACATGGTACTTGGGTGGCTTTGACACAAATTATGTTATTCTTAAAAATGCAAAAAAAATTCCCCAAAAATGTTTCTTAAAAAAATATTTTTGTGAAGGAAAATGGAGAATCTTTTGAAATATTCAAAAGTATTTTATTTTCGAAATGAAACTTTCAAAGTCAATTGATTATTTGGTGGAAATGTGTTGACACTACTATGTTGTGATATACATACCATCAAAATTCAAATTCGCAAAAGTAGCATTATAAATCTTTGAATTAAAACATAGTTTTTCTTAATATGAGTTTTCCCATATGAGAAAATATATTCAACAGCATGGGAAATATATACCCAATGCCATTATAAAAAGTGTTTGAGAAAGCATATTCAATGGCATGCAAAAATTCATGGGAAAGTTGAAATCCGCACAACTAAAGTTGTTGAAATATATGAAACCCTTGAATCAAAAGGCTATGGATGTAATGCACAATGGTAAATGATTGATGGGCTTTCAAATTTTGTTTGGGAAAAAAAATTGTTTCTAACATTGTTGTCAACCTTATGAAGCATGTCCTTAAATCATGGTTATACAAATCATTTCATAATTCCAAATGCAAAACTTAGTTTTTGACAAATATGGATATTGCATATCATATCTTAGGTCGATCTTGTCATTAAATAATCCTTGAAACCCTAAAATGGAATTTTATAAAATTTACACAAAGAGGTGTCCAAAATAAAAATTATTTCACATTGGTAGTCATGAAATTTGTGAATGTTTATTTTATAAGCCATTATTTGACTATTGGGTTTTATTTTTGTGTAAGTTTCCTTCTTACATGTTTATTTACCCGTTGTAGTGAATATTGGTTATTGTGTGTGTGCATTTGTTGTTATTGTGTTTACTACTTTATGTTGGATTTTTTAATTGTGTGTTCATACATGTTCTCGTCTTTTCTAGCATTGCAAAATGTATTTTCACTTTTGATTTCTTGTTGGTCTTCATTTTTTCCCCTATTGAAATTATGTTTTTTTGGTGGTTTTTTCATTGGCTGTCACCATATGTCCATGATAGTGGAAAACAATCCTATTGTGCCATTTTTTAATGCAAATTTGGAGCAATGTCCCCCATCATCTAAAGGTGAAAAATAGTGATAATGGTTCAAGAATTTTTGTTTTAGGTGTATTATGTTAAATTGCTTTACAATCCGATGTTAAGTTTTCAATTTGATTATGGTGATTTCATGTTACTTATAACTCACAATTCATAACAAGGTTGTCTTTTATTTTGTTCTTTGATTTTGCATCTATATTTGTTCGTGGATAAACAAAACTCAAAATTTAGGTTTTGAAAAGTAATCATGGTAGAAGAACTTATAGAATCTAATGTTACAGTTTTAATTTGAAATCCAAATGACAACATGCCTCTAATTACGATGATCCCAAGTTACTTATAACTCTCAATGTTGCAACATGTTGATCTTTTGTTTAATTCTTTCACTTTGTGTGTATACTTAGTTTGTAGACAAATAAAAATCAAATTCCAAAGTTTGAAAAGCATACACAACATAAGAACTTCTAGACATGCAGTTGATTCCACATCTATTTAAGTAAGCTCAACAAATATACTTATTGGCTTCTTCATCCCAAGTTGGACCTATAAGTTTTTTCTCCCTAATTGAATTTTATAAGTTTATTTTCCTAACCTTGCAAACATCTAACTTTTAAACAAACTATCTTTAGAGTCAACTAAGGTTCCTATTTGAGTACATAATTAACACAAAAGCACCATGTGCCTTGAACAACTTGGTGGTTTTGGTTTTGGGGCTATTGGTTGTGTTGACTATTTATTGAGTGTATGGTCATAAATTGTGAACATATAATTAAGGTTGGTCGATTTATCTTGGGGCAAATGAAAATACAAAAAGATTATTGAATGTTTCAAGAATCCCAATATAAGATTGAAAAGTTGGTTTTTTTCTCTACCAATGAGGACAAAAAAGATATCAACATTATAGACTTGAAATATGTGTTTATATTTGTTCATGGCACCCCTTATTTTATTTGCATATTATATTCATCTAGTCATTGGTCAACTATTTTTTTTCTTTATCCTTTAGACATTTTTTTGTTAACTTGTTTTCATCTTAGATTTGTTAGAGTTTGTAAAAAAAAACTAGTTCAAAATGGGGCGGAGGAATGAAATTTCACATGACTATGATAGAATGTTTCAAATATTGTTCTTTTTTTCCTCCCTTGTTTTCATTACATGTGAGTGGGTGCATCAACATGAATACAATACAACAAGTTTTCCCATTGAACTTGTTATAAAACATCTACAAATGACCTCTTTGTGCAAAAGTTAAGGTTTAATGTATACCTCTATGAAAAAGTTGCCCTCAAATGATCACAGAGTTAATTGATCAAGCTTATAACAGGATGTGTATTTGTAAAACTAAAAGATGGATAAACACAAGTGTCAAAGGTACCAATTAATAGTTGTGGTTTATTTATAAAAGTATTAAATGTTTTTTTCCTAACAATACATCAAATCTAAAAACTTGAATTGTTGGAGTTTGCATTTGGAAAAAAATCAAGTGGAAATTAAAATAGGTTGAGCAAGGTTTCAAAAGATTTGTAACCCTAGAACCTATGGAACAAGAAAAAATTAATAGACTTTCAAAAAATGTAACATAAGGTACTAAAGATTGAGAAAAAAATGTTATGTATCAACTCTAAAAAAATGTTGTTTGATAATACAAAAACAATACAACTTTTGGGGCGCAAACATGTTAAAGTAGGCCTATTGGCGATCCCTGCTTAAAAAGTAAAAATAAGTGGAAAGTAGAATTTGATTTTTTGAATTTTAATCTTTTTACCAATGTTATAGATTTTGGGGGTGTACTAGCCATATTAAATAACATATATGGTCATCCCCAATCTATATTATTATGTGAGTTACTTTATTTATTTAATGTATGTTTATATTTGATTTTTTTCTAAATAAAAATATTCAAATGATGATTTATTAATGTTTTACCCATGACGCATATTGATACAATTGTTTTGGAATTTGAATATTTCAATAATGAAAATGTTAAGCCTTTCAAAAATAAGTATTTCCTTATGTAAGTTTCCAAAATAATAGGCTTTAGACCAGGTAATAATCAAGTTTGGTAATATCCCCCAAGCATGGGGTTTACTCACTATAACACATCTTAGGTAATCACTATCATGAACTTAAACATACCTAGATGAGGGGGGAAGGCTCTTACACTTACTCTTCAAAAGTGGAAGGGTTTTGAAGTGTATAATAAGTAAGTGTAAAATCATTTGTAGTTTCAAGGACTAGGCACAAGATCCCTTCTAGGAATGATATTTTCACATATGAGGTACTTTCCAAAATTCCTTTAAAATGCTTCAAGTAAAATAAAATGTTAACACCTTTATAAGGGTTTTATTGCACATATAAACTTGTTAGAAACATATTTTTCAATTTAGTTGTCCCTTTTTACTGAGGGCAAAGAAGGGACAAAAGACCTTTGATAAAACTTCATAGGTTTTCTTCAACGCATAACATCAATGTGGGGTCAGGACTAGGAGACTTGGTACAAAAAACAACAACACAAGGCATTGTAGAAAAAAAAAGGTCAATGGGAAGGACAAAAAATTTCATATTTTTGTTATTCATGTGATCAAATTCATTATAATCTAATCAAATAATTTCCTTCTCACTGGTTGGGAGAGAAATTTCAATTTGTAAAACTAGCCCAAAATATAGTACAAATTTTAGGCGAGGTTTTTATGTTGGTGTTTTTCAATGTGCCATGTATCACTTAAAAGATAATCAATAATCCTCCAAATAAAAAGGTTATATTTCATTGTCATCCAATGTGAAAATTGGTTATGTAATATACCAAATTAGAAGATTGCATGTTACAAAAATGGTTTATATATATCTTTCGCTTTCACATTCCCATAATGTTCCCACAATGTTCACACAACATTCCCATGACATTTGCAAAATGTTCACGTGAAGATCCTTTTTTTTCCCTTATTTTCATGGTTGTCGTATAATAGTTTCATGGTGTCTTATAATCATTCACCATAGATGTTAATTTAATGGATTATGGGTGCCCATTATGTTGAGTGCATTGGTTATCTTGCCCTACCTCTCTTGCCTTGGGTTGTTTAATTACCCAACATAATCAACAACCACTTGTCCATTCCATAATATGTTTGTCACCTTGCCGAAACCCCTTATTTTTGGGCTTTTGTTGTAAAAGCCTAAAGCATCTCAACCACCTAACAATCACAATGGTGTATACTATATACACTAAATTTTTGATGAAATTACCAATCAAATAACTCAAAACCCCTTTTGGCAATTATTGTATTTATGATTCATGTTTGACAAATTTTGCAAAAATAATTAATTTCAAAAATCAAGAATAACAACCCTGATTTGAACATTTCAAAATTTCAACAATAGTTTCCAAAGTTGAGGCCACACCTAGTGGTTGCACCCATATTACATATATATTATGATAATGTTAATCCAAATTACAAATGTTACATAACATTAAAACCGAAGTGGCACTTGAAGTAACAATAAATGTTTTCTTGGTGTTAGGGTGTTAAACATTAAAGAAACATCATTTTTTAAACAAAAGATTCAATGCACGATTGGTGATGTTATAACATAAAACAATAACAAATGAACAATGAATGTGATGCTAAGGACCATCATCTCCTTTTGTCATTCTCAAATCCCCTATAACTTCCCAAAATTTTAAATCTTAAGGTCCTTCACAATTGTAATCCATCATAAGTCATATAATGCAAATGTGTTTGAACATTGCTCTACATATTGCATTGTCATATAGGCAAGAAATGTTATTTCCTCTTTACATTATTATAATAAAAAAACATTTTATCACTATTACAATCAAAGAATGTTCGATCGACATTATTGTAATAAAAAATCACTCCATTATCAACAAGTCTAAAGGCAAAAACATTTGTCATCAAGATCCATTTTATCGATAGTGATTCTGAAGGTACAAAAGAAAGCAAGAACTAACATGTGCGCTTATAATAATGAGTTTGATGGTGATTGTGAATTTGCCACTAAAATTGGCAACCAACAACAAGTAAATCTTTATTTGTATCCACAGATTCAAACTTGTATGAACAAATAACCAAAATCAATAAGCATTCAATAAATAGGACATTGAAAATTCACAAATTCATTGCATAAAACTGAAGCACTTACAATGAATTTGTATGTAAATATTATAAACCTCAACAAAAAGAGCACATGATCTTCAATTCATTGCAACAAAACAAAGCACAACATTCTTGATGATATTATATGGAAGCAAAAATAAGAAAGCCTAGACAACCCACTTGGGCAAACTTTGAGGTTCTTACTTTCATTAGTGTAAAGAAGCTCAAACACAAGGCGAACTTGGAGATTATTGATTCAAAATACAACATGGAAACTATGGAAACAAAATTTGGATGTTATATGCAAGTAGGTTAAAAACATTCACAATTTCATCCAACTTACAAAGACAAATGGGGATATTTGTATGGAGATTGTAAGAAAATTCATGACTATATGACTAACATTAGCCACTATGAAAAATATTGTAGCATATTTGTGAAAGATAAGATTGACCTTAGATTACCAAAAACTTTCACTAAATTGCATTTTGATATGATTAGCATGTTCATAGGTCATGCATTAACTTGTTTCACTCTGAAAGGATTTCATGAAACTTCATCACCATTGATGTTGTATATGAAATGCAACCAAGATTTTATAACCAAGGGTTTGCAATAGTGTTAACTTCAATGAATTCAATGATGGCCAAGACCAAATGCCAAAAGTTGAAAGAAAGTTCCCAATTTTAAAAAATCAATAATGTTTAAAACTTACAAAGGAAAAAAACATTTGGGTGGTTCTAAAATTCACACACCCACCATGGGTGTTGCATTAGGACCCATCAAGTACATGTCCATTCCAAACACCATTACAATATTCTCTCATGAATCCAACCATAGATGTAGGATGAATTACTCAAGCACTTCGCATTTTGAGAAAAGAAATGTTCCTACACTACTAGATAATGTAAAAAATTTATAAACAACCAAATGACCCTATGAACAAAATTAAACATCCAACTAAACCAGCAAATAATGGATAATCATGATGCCAAATGGGGAGCACTACTCAATGAAGAAAAAAACAATTTCAACCCAAATGAATTTAGTTGAAGCAACAAAGACAGCAAAGGTGGCTTTAATTGAATTAATAAATTACATATATGATGTTTATCTACAAATTAAAAAGAAACAAGATTGCACAAGGGAAAACATGTTCAAAGTAAAATTGAATTACTTCAAGTTCCATGACAAAGAAATCAATATAATTCATAAAAGTGCATGGTTCAAATAGTTAAAGATTTCACACAAGTGATCAGCTTAGTTATTTGAAAAGGATTACATGGCAATGAATCAACTACAACAAAATATAATTGTCATGATAGTCCATTGTTAAACATTGAAATGCATGCATAGATGTTCCAAAAGAAAATAAATAATGACAAGATACATGATGGAAAGTGTTGTAATGGAAGGTGATGGAAAGTGTTGCAATGGAGAACCCTATGATGGAATGCGATGGAAAGTGATGGAAAGTGCTACAATTGAGAATGTTGCAATGGAAAACAATGGATGGAAAATGATGGAAAACAATATAATGGAAAGCAAAATAGTGATAAGTTACAATGATGCTATAATGGAAAAAGGACTTGATGAAATGGGTTGCAAGGCAAAACGATGAAACAACAAGTTCTACAAATGTGGACATTAGTTGTTTCAACAATGATACAACAATGATAAGTGTTAGTAACTAAGCTACTAGTGTAATTGGTTTGCACAAATGTTAATGTTAACAATGGTACTTACTGAAATGTTAAGGTTGGCAAATGCCATGCCATTATGTTAGTTTAATGGTGGTAAATTTAATGTTTCATAAATTTGCCTAAACATGAGATGTGCTTAGCATTTAAGTATATTAAAAATCCATTCAAACCTAGAGGTAACCTATCTAAAAAACGACATAAAGTTAACATAAGTGCTATAAAAAAAAACAATAAAATGTAACTTATCCTTACCAGCCCCTATTTTAGGACAATGACAAAGTGTCTTTCTCTATTCACACATGGTATTCCTATTACTAGTAGTTAGGATATCTTTAGGTTTTAGGCTTGTTGTTGTTCATGATGATCAATCGAAAGTTAAGCACTTTCATCATGAACAACATTTTTTTTGTTCATCTTTCCCACACATTCTTTTCAGATTTCTTAAAACTTTTTTGCTCTCAAGCTTGCTCATACTTCTCAAAGTTCTTTCTTTTGTTACATGTCTTTTGAAAAAATTCTTTTGTTTTCAAGTTTCTAATTTTCTATTAGTTTCTTTTGTTTTTAAGTTTATCATTTTTTTTGGTTTTTTCTTTCAATTCTCACACATAGCTTTCTTTTATCTTGTGAACCTTTTGCTTATATCACACATCTCTCGAAATACTCTTATGTTCTCAAGTTTCTAGTTTTTTATTAGTTTTTTTTGTTTTCAAGTTTATCAAGTTTTTTGGTTTTTTCTCTCGATTCTCACACATAACTTTTTTTTATTGTGTGAACCTTTCATTTCTATCACAAGTCTATCAAAAAAGCTTTTATGTTTTCAAGTTTTTAGTTTTCTACTAGTCCATTATGTCTTCAAGTTTATCAATTTTTTTGCTTTTTTCTCTTAGTTCTCACAAATAACTTTATTCTATCTTGTGAACCTTTTGCTTCCTTTAATTTCTTCTACTCTCAAATTGTTGATTTTTCTCAAGTTTTAGTTTTATTTCAAGGGTGTTGTTTCTGTTTTCCTTCAACTCCTCAACATCACACCTTTGAATTTATTTATTTTAATCAAATTTTGTAAATTTTTTGCAAATTCAAAAGTGTTTATAATTGTTTTGTGAAATTAAAAACAAATTGATCATGAAAAATTTGATGATAGAATTTTGGGAAGCTAATCGCATGTCGTTGTTCAAAACCTTGAGAAAACATCTTTTTACATCAACATCCAGTCTATTAGAATTTCAACTTAATGATGATCATGGACATGGGCAATTGGGTCAAAGCATGGAATACAACATGGCATTCACGTCTTCTTATGATTCAATATGATAATCAGAAGTGGGTTGAACATTTTAGACTAACTAGAGAGGTCATTGTGTAGACTACCAAAAAACTCAAACCTTTAATTCAAAGAAAATACAAAAAATATAGGTATGCCATTCTTATTGGCAAATTAGGGTCACGTGCTCTCTTTATAAACTTTATCATGGAGTTGACTACTTATAGTGTAGTGAAATGTTTGCCATTGGAAAGTCCTCAGTGAACACGGTATTCCACGATTTTGTCTTTGTTGCTAATGAAATCTTTAGAATTCAAATTTGATGGCCATAAGGTGAAGACTTATCTAGGGCTATGGTAAAGTTTAAAGATTTATGTGGATTGATTTTAGTCCATTGCACACAAATACATATTTAGAAGTCAACCAACGCATTTGCTTTTGATTTTTACTCTTACAAATCGAAAGCACATAGCCTCCAATTTCAAGTTGTTGTTGACCATGATACATGCTTTTGTGATGTATTTATGGGCCTATTGAGTTCCATCAATGATTCTAGGATATTACCACTATCTAATATCTATTAGGAAGCAATTTACAATGGTTTGTTGAACCTTGAGCTTGGATGCCAAGATGGAATTATTCGTCTTTACATTCTCGGGGATATAGGATATCTTCTACTACCATCATTGTTGATTCCCAGAAACAAAATGCCAATAATCATCACACAATTTTGGAAGTTGTTTACAATAAACAACTTTCAAGGGGAAGAAATGTTGTCAAAAACACATTTGAGTTTCTTAATAAAACTTTGAAAGAATTGTTAGTGAAGAGCAACCTATTAATTTTATTCATACTTGATGTTATTGCATGTTGTTGTACGGTTTACATTTTGATCTTAAATGGTTGGTATGTAAATGTCAATGCATTGATGCTTCAATTGGTGTAAGAAATTAAATATGATCTTAATGTTGTTGTAGCAAGGAAATGACATATCAATATGGTAGATTTAGAGAATATGGAGGATGAACCTCCATTTGAAGGTAATGGGATTTCAGGATCTAACCAAAGATTCCTACTTGAAGTGTACCTTGGAAATAACAAAACACAAAAATGAACAAAATTGTCTTCATGAACTCCATTGAGATTGTATATGAGCTGCCATTATGAGTAAGTTTAGGTTTTAAACAACTATATCAAATTCAATTCATATATTATGCTTCAAGTTAGAGTCAAATCCTAAAGGTTCAAAATCCCATAAATGTTTTGAATTATTTTTAGTTCCAATGTTATGTTATTGTAGGTTAGATTCAAATCTTAAAGGTTCAAAATTATTTTCAGTTCTAATGTTATGTTATTGTTGGTTAGATTGAAATTTTAAAGGTTCATAATGATTTTTAGTTCCAATGTTATGCTATTGTAGGTCAGATTCAAATCCTAAAAGTTCAAAATCCCATAAAGGTTCAAAATGATTTAAAGTTCCAATCTTATGTTATTGTAGGTCAGATTCAAATTTTAAAGGTTTAGAATGATTTTTAGTTCCAATACTATGCTTCAAGTTAGATTCAACCTAAAGGTTCAAAATGATTTTCAGTTTCAATGCAATGTTACTATAGGGTAGATTCAAATCTTAAAGGTTTAGAACACCATAAAGGTTCAAAATGATTATTAGTTCCAATGCAATGTTGTTGCATGTTAGATTCAAATCTTAAAGGTTTAGAATCTCATAAAGGTTCAGAATGATTATTAGTTCCAATGCAATGTTGTTGTAGGTCATATTCAAATCCTAAAGGTTCAAAATGATTTTCACTTCTAATGTAATGTTGTTGTAGGTTTGATTCAAATCCTAAAGGTTTATAATGATTATTAGTTCCAATGTTATGTTGTTGTAGGTTTGATTCAAATCCTACAAGTTTAAAATGATTTTCAATTCCAATGTAATGTTGTTGTAGGTTAGATTCAAATCAATGTTATGTTATGCTTCAAGTCATAATCCATTCAAAAAGGTTTATCATCAATTTGATTTACATGTTGTCCTTCAGGTAAAAAACAATTGGAAAGGTTTATCATCAATTTTAGTTGTGTGTTATCCTTTAGGCCATAATCAATTAATAATGTATCTCATCAACATCAATTATTATCCTTTAAATTAGAATCAACTATATTTCATCAATTTCATTTGCATGTTGTCATTCAAATCACAATGCTTGTTTTTTAGCTCATGTGTTTTAATTGTTCACACTGGTTGTTCATCTTCATTAGATTCTGATAGTTGTGTTAGAGGTGACACAAGATTCTGGTCCTTGATGAAAACATGACAAATTGCCATGTTGAAGTTAGATAGGACACTAACCATGCTCTTGTGCATTTTGTGAGTTTTTTTATTTCGCTCCTTTAAATATTGCAAATGTTGTTTGAAAGCCTTCTCTTGAGAGTTTGTCCTACTTTTGTCAATGTCCAGTTGCACAAAATTGATCCAATCCATGGCTTCCACAATGAGTTTGTTGTTTTGGTTTGTGACTTCAATATTGATGATATTTTCTTTTTAATTCATGTGTTTTTGGGAATTATTCTAGTGACATTCCTTGGTGGTTTGTTTCCTCTGATTGGTGTCTTATGATTTGGAGAATTAGAAAGGTTGATCACTACATGGTGTTGAGGTTGAGTTTGTCCAACTAATTTTGATTCACATTGTCTATTTAAAGTTTTACATTAGGACCTTGACTAAATTCTTGAGGATCTTGGCTCTCTTTTGGAATGAAGTCATTTCCACAAAGTTCTTCCATGAATGAACAAGTTGCTGGAACTAATTAACCTAGTTGGAAGCTTTTTTCCAATTCTTTTCTCAGTAGTTGGCCATAAAAAACTCCATCTCCTAGTGCATTTAGATCCTTCATGTGCAATAGATCATTAATGTTCTTCTCACCTTGGAAAACTTTAATGGTGTTGTAACAATTTTCATTAAATTGTTTTTGTAAGTGAAATTTATCCCAATCCTCTAGTGATAGATCCCAGTAGGAGGTGTTATGGCCCATACCTTTATGGTAGTCAAAAATCTTTTCGTAATCACCATTGATGGAATTCCATTTATCTTTGCACATCTTGCCATTTCTTGTTGTCTTGGATTTTGTTCTCACCTATAAGCATTTTACAATCTTGTTCCATTTTTGGGCTACAATAATCATGTTTATTTGAGGATTTGTTTTTGGTAGATATGTTCTTTGTGCTTACAATCAATTAGTGAAATAATTTCATTTGAATTCTAGTTGCCATGGTGGTGACATGAACTACTTTCACTTGTTATCCCTTTCCTTTTTCCCCTTGCAACTTTCATTGACACAACATTTATTGCATTATCCATTGCCCTTGCAAAAAATTAACAATGTATCTTGAAATGAATAGTTTGCCAAAACTTGTAATAAGGTGTTAGGGAATTTGATTGCAAAAAATGAACTTGAAAACAATGGCAGAAAAAAAATTAAATAACAAAAAATTATAAAGAACTTACCCTAGATGCAAATTGGCAAGAGCTATGCACATTTGAAGCATCCCCAAAATTTGGTTCAGTGATGGTTGATGAGTTTTTAAGCTTGAGGCAATGGAAGCCATGGTTGAAGCATGCATGTGACTGTGCAAAAGGAAACAATGATGAAACATGCAGATAATCATGTGGAAGGAGGTTGTCATGTCAACAAACTATTATACAAGATTATGTGGTGTTAGTTTAACAATGTTATTGAATGTTGAAATCTATGATTTATCAAAAAATTTAACACAACATCATTACCTTAATTTTGGTGTTAACACAAAAAATTAAAATGAATGTTAATTTGCCATGTGAATTGCAATGTCATGTAGTTGTTGACATTTTTTTGCATGTCTAAATGTTGATAACTATTTACATTTTTAACAACCTTGCTATCATTAGGTTTAACCAGGCCTTAAGTCCACTATTAACTTTCAAAGTTATTTCTTGTTTTGAAGTAAGTTCAATTTTTACAAGTTTGACAACTCATTCTTAGTTTTTTAAAAAACTTTGAAGTTACTTCTTTTAAAAATTAATTAGTGTCAAATGCGAATTGTAAGTACGATATGTGTAAGATACTTAGACTTTCAAAAATGCTAGCAAATGAGATTGAAGGTTTTTATCTAGTCAATGATATTGATTGACCCACATGAATCTAAATAGTCTCTCCTTTCATAAAAAGTTTATCTTAGGGTTAATTTTGTCATTAAATAATGATTTAAATATTGAAACATATTTTTGTAAAAATATGAAAAATTATTAAAAATCAAATTTTTGGTTCGAAATTTCTCATCACTATGTCAAAAATATTATTTTATGACTAGTCCTATACAATTAGGAGTGAACAAGTAACTAAAAATGAGTTCTAATCAACTACTAATGACATAAATGACTAATATAACCAACAATAACCAGTCATAGAATAGCGTTTATGATGTAGTGCACTGTTACAAAATTTCAAATACAAAATCTTAGAAATTTTATATAACAAATTCAATGATTTCTCACATTCATCAAGTTTTAAGTATTTACTTCTTTTTCCAACCTCACACATAAAACTAAAACGGGGACTGCAAATAGGTGGGAGACTACTAATAGTAAAGCCCTCCGACGAATCATTATGATTGACCAATCAGAAACAGGGAGCAATAATCAGATCATAATTATTACACTGTTCTCTCGCAGCTGTTAACGTTTCCGTTCTTTTCAGCAGCCTCAGCAAAATGGGGAAACATGCTGGGCCAAAACCATCTTGCTGTGCCAAACGAGCATGTTTTTCCTTTTCTTCATCTAATTTTAATTTGTAGGCTGACGTACTGAGCACCGGAGGAGAGCTTCGTCTTCTTCTTCTTTAATCAATTTACAAACACGGTTGATCTTTGAAGACCATTGTTACAAGAGAAAATGTTGATTCAGGAAGAGAGTTTTTGTCATACTCAGCATAAGAAGCTGAGTTTATCACCAATCAGGTTCAACACTTCATATTGAGCTTGCCCGTGCCAATTCTCGAACCGTGCTTGGTTGGCTTTCACCTACCCATTTGGAAAGATCTTCTAAGGTATAGCATTGCAAACAGTGTAGTGTACTGGTTCTTCAATGGAAGAAACTTCATTCTTATTCTTGATGTGGAATTGCAGAGGATGCAGGACCACGTACAGTGGAGAAGAAGTTCAGAGGACCTATTGGTGTGGCAGGGGTGCCATTCCCTGATGCAGGTTTGTCTTCCTTCTTTTGCACCTCTGGACCTGTGTAGTTCATGGAAAGTTGGCTAGGGCAAGCCATATCACTTCTACTTTCTTAAGTTTCTTGTGCCTTCTTTGTTGGATGGTCCAGGAATTCATACATGAGCAAGCTAGAAACCATTCTATGAAATCTAATGGTGTATGTAATTCCTGAGAAATGTTTTTTGCTGAAAGCGTTTGTGTTTTGCCTCTGCAACTGTAGCAAGTAGGCATGCCTTGAGAGATTCCCTTCAAATAGTGTCTGTGATTTTGACCTTTAACTGAGAATTATCCTTTACTTGCTGGTGGTGCAAATTTGGAGTTTCTTTCTGTGTGATGTTTACAACTAGCTCTAATCCTGGAACTTAAAAACCCCTAATTTGTTTTTTAAGTTAAATTTGGCCATTCCCCTACTTAAGCTTTGAAAAAGACCTCAAGAGATTGCTTATGTGCCATTTTCCCTTGATTTTTGAGTGCAATGATGGATTGAATGTGTTTGTGTGCTCATGCATTCACTTACTGATGAGCTTGTGCTCAAGGGACTTGTCAGATGTATGCATGTGATGTTTGCACATGCCTGGATTCCGCACTGCACTAAGGTCATTACACACACACACACACACAGAGTAGGCTAGATACTCTCACTTCCAGGAGCCTCAACTCTGGCTTAAAGACATAGTCATGTCTTTTCCAGTCACAATGTCAGTCTCCTTTGACCAAGTGATAATAGGATTTAGTTGTGGCTCAGGCTTGTTGGTTTTCTATCACTGCGCACAGCATTTTTCTTTAATTGTGGGAGTGTCCTTGTCCACATAGACCACTCACTCTTTTTGACTTATGATGCAAAGGAACTATGTCATGAATTGACCAATTTGTTTTGAGGAAACACAGAAGCATATGACTGTATGCTGGAACCTTTGTTGAGAGGGTTTTATCTCTAATCCCCTGGCTCTAATGCTGGTAGCTAATCATTGCTTACAATTACATGGAGCCCATGATTTGTTTTCCTTTCAGTGGTGTTGCTGGTCCTGTGGTCTTAACAGCTCATCCCTTTGAAAATGATAGACAATTTATTTTTTTGCAAACATCTTTTATCCAGTTTGTCAACTGTTGAAAGTTGTTGTCTGTCCATGGCAGAACCAAGCCTTTGAATACAGTCAATTATGTCATTAAAGGGCTTCTTGCGGTTCTGTCTTTGATAGCATGTGTGGGATTGGACATATCTCCTATACTATGAATCTATGCTGGCATTGCAGAGTTATGCCCTTCTCTCAAGGAGAAAGAAGCATCTCAACCCACATGGTGGTTGAGTGGGAAGTTCCTGCTAGATCAGGGCTGTTTGTGGGATTGGGTTGCAGTCTTAATCCAGGCAAATGAAGTATCTTCTAAGAATGGAAATTACTACTAACTTGTTTTAAGCAATGTGTTAGTTATGTGGGTAGTTATGTGGTTCCTAGATGCGTAAGCTTGTTTGGGTTGGATCTGACTGGCATGAAAGAAACTTTCCAAGAGTCCAGTCTCAAAGGGTTTGGGTATGGAAAAGCTGTGGTATTGACAAACACTGTGAAATTGTCTGTAAGCATCCTCTCCATTCTCAACAACCTCCAGAGGTGTGTATATTCTGTGTTGAGTTTTCTCATTAGAGCAACACAATGGTGGGTTGAGATTTTGCAGTTGTGGCATGATGGCACTGCTTCTATACAACTCTGTCCAAGATGGTATGCCCAGCTTCATGATGGTACACCTCTGCACTTTTTGGGTTCTTAGATTTTTCTGTCCAGGTTTTGCAGAGGTGGTAATATGAGGACAAAGTGACAAAGAATGATGAACCAGAAACATTCAGTATTATGAGGACTAATTATATCAAGGTTGAAAGGAATGATAAGGGTGGGACTTACTAATTCTATCTGTCGGTTTAAAACATCAACCCACAGGTTGCCTGGGAGGTGTGGCACTGGGATGTGTTTATGCTGAATGGGTTTACTTGACTGAAACTTGTTTAGTGACTGGAACCTTTCTCAGATACCAGCTCCAGCACCTGGGAGCAATCCTCCCTACTCCACTCTCTTTGTTGCTTATCTGGGGCCTACATGCACTGAACATGAGCTCACACAAGCACTTTCCAGGTTAGTTTTTCTAGCTCATCCTGCCAAGAACTCTCTTCTTGAAATGTTGGTGGACTGATTATCAAGCATACTTCTCAGATATTCAAACATGTTCTTAAGTTTCTGTTACATCTAATTTTGTTCTTGTTCATGTCTTCTGAGTTTCAGCCTAGTATTTCCTTTGTACTAGGGTTTCTCTTACATTAAATCATGCTTATATTATGTTTGTGCAAGGTGGATATACACTCTGTTGACCCAACATTCTACCAAATGACAACTAGGAGATTTTGCTATCTTCTCAAGGTGCACCTTGGCAAGCATTTTGTCTGCGGGTATCCTGGATATCAGAAGATGAAGTACCAGATCAAGAGTGGACCACCAGTGGCCTTTGTGGAGTTTTAGGTCAGTGGTCATTGTGGAGTTGTGTAAGGCCTTGTCAAGTGATTCTTACCAGCTAAAGAGTAATTTGATTCAAGTAGGAGGCGGACTCCTGTTTTCTGCAATTTTATCACCCTTCCCTGTTTTCAGTGGAGTGTGACCTCTGTCTGGATGTTTTGTGAATAAGCTCCTGTTAGTAACAGACATGTGGTTTTGTTGCAGGATGTAATTTGCTCAGCTAAAGCACTCTCAGAACTTCAAAGCTTTATGCTCCCATCTTGTAACAGAGATGGAATGTGACTTGTGTATCCTTTTTCCTGTCTATCTAAGGTGACATTGCTAGCTCTTTTGTCTTTTCTAACTTCCCATCTTCGAGGTCTATTTTTCATCTTTGATTGTCATTGCTGACAACTACACATCAGTTCCAGAAAAGAGAGTGCTATAGTCATAGGCCTCTGCTGATGTAGGTTTCGTGCCGCACGCCCATGCCCTATTTGGAGATATAGAGGGGGAGAGTCATGGTCTTTGATGCTTTGGAAAGAGGATGTCCCTTTCCACAGAATACACTGGAGTCATAAAAGAGAGGAGAGAATCCCTTGCAAGATTGATTCTGCATCCTTCTAATGCATACAATAGGGGTTGATGGAGATCAATGTGGGATTACCTGTTATCCTGACCAGGCAGTAGATATGCAAAGGCCAAGATGGGGCAACCAAAATCAGTTCAATTGGCAAATGTATAGGTCACAACTCTTACCCAATCTTCTTCATGTGTACAAATAGTCAGCATAACAAGACTTTCTAAACTGTCTCAATTCAACACATCCCTCCTATTCTGACACAGAACTAGTGGACAAATCTTAAATCGAAACTGTGAAATCTATATTGGAGATTTGTTGTCAAATGTCTTTCCAGAAATGGCAAGAAAAACCTTAAAAACATCATTTTCCCACATTTTAAAAAACTGTTCAAAAAAATTGCCAATATGTCAAATTTCAATATCAAAGACAAAAAAAACCACTTGGTTAGCTGGTGATTGATTACATAATAATAATTTTTTCTTCTTGGATTTTTTGTATTTGTACATTTGAATAGTTTTGGTAAGTTCCTCAGTTTGGAGTGTTAAACCTAGGGGTTTAGGTTCTTTTGATCAGGACCCAAACTGGCACTCTTTGAGTGTGCACCAGCACAAGAACCACACCATGGAACTACCCTTTTGACAGAATTGAAATCAAAACTGCCAAAGAAATCTCTTGAAAAGATATTCAGGTTCTTTAAGTAGGGAGGTTGAACTTTACAGGTATGTCATGAGTTTTGATTTGTACTAAAACTTTGTATCTATATAATTCTTTGTTTTAATTTGTTATGAAACTTTGTACATATACAATCTCCAGTCTCGGGGAGTATATAAGGTGTATATGAAAGTAGACCCAGTTTTTGAAGTGGGGTTGAAGGTAATTTGAAAAAAAAAAATGTCAAATTGCAATTGTAAGTTTAGAAAATTGAAGAATTGGGCTCAAATCCACATTTGGAAAACCTACCAAAATTGTTTAAAAGTGTCAAAACAGGAACCTGAGATCCTATTACAAAGGAAGAACTGAACCCAAGTTTCTCTTAAGAAGGAAGAACCAGCCAACACTAGTCTGCACATTGTTGAAAGATAACTTTAAAAAATGCTAGAGCTGGTTCCTGGATGTAACCAATTGTACAAGGTGTCCAACTTACTGGATATGTGAGGTAGAAGAGGGTGAGTTATGAGGTTCAGTTGTTCTCATTGGAAATGCAAAAAAAGAAGCTGCATGTGTGAGGTAGAAGAGGGTGAGTTATGAGGTTCAGTAGTTTGGTCAACCAGTGACTCCAAATGTTAAAAAAAAGACTGGATATGTGAGATAGAAGAAGGTGAGTTATGAGGTTCAGTGATTCAGTCAACTAGTGACTGCAATTGTTAAAAAAAGACTGGATATGTAAGATAGAAGAAGGTGAGTTATGAGGTTCAGTGATTCAGTCAACCAGTGATTCTGAATGCCAAAAAAGGGCTGGAGATGTGAGATAGAAGAAGGTGAGTTATGATGTTGAGTGGTTCAGTCAACCAGTGATTGCGGATGCAGAAAAAAGGGTTGGAAATGTGAGATAGAAGAAGGTGGGTTATGAGGTTCAATCACTGCGAATGCAATAACATTAGGAACAGAACAAAAATATTAGAAGGCAGAAAAATATGTAATGTAACAGGGGAGCTCTTGTGCAATGATTTCTCGCCACATTAGCGAGACGCTCCTGACGTCCTTTATGTTCTAGTGCAGGAGTAATGCAAGTGTCTACCATATTACAGGCGCTGCAATTGCTGCTTCACTCTTATTGGACAGTGCGTCCGTCTTCATGTGAACGCCTTGGCGATCCGCTGCTGCAGCATCTCTCCTCCACTTGATGCACAGAAGCGTAAATGCGAAGGCCACGAAAACCCAGTAACAAACATAAGAAACCAGTGTGCCCACAGTCGCCTCATCACGCCAACCCACGATAGCATTCAGGATTTTCCAAATGCCATCCTGATTCTCATCACAACAATGCCGCAAAAGCCACAAGTAGTGCTGCTGGTTCTTATCATGAGTGTAAAATTCCTCGAACTCGTGCACGGATCCCGCGAACAGACCCGCCGCAATGAGGAGTAGCAGTATGCTGGAGCCCAGTAGGAACCACTTGAACCCCATCACTCGACTGCGGCCGCCCTTGTACAGCAAGTAGCCTGTGAGAATGCCACACAAAGCTCCCAGCACTGCAGGAATCGGTACAGCTTTGGCAGAGCCTTGTAAACCCACACCGGCGAGAAAGATGAGCGCCTCCACCCCCTCACGGACCACAATGCTCAAGGGGAGTAAGAAGAGCGCATACTTGTTGCTGCTGCGAGAATTGGGTTGTCGTGGTACCTGATCACCGTGGGCTTGCTTTAGATTCAGGGACGTTTCTACTGTGACCTTGGTGAGCTTCTTCTCCCATTTCGCTTTCCACGTATCGACTCTGAACATGGAAAAAGCCATGAGCGTAATGAGTATCACGGAGATCAAACTCAAGATACCTTCCCAAAGCGGCTCTGAATTCTCCCAGGCGTGTTTCGCGACGGTGTAATAGAGAGAAACAAAGATGGTCGCTGCTACCAGGGATAATACCACACCCATCAGGACACCCAACCACACATGCCACTGCATTCGCCGCTTCAGACTCGGGTCATGGGCAAAGATCTTCTCCACGAGAATCAGCATCACAGACAAAATGATCGCCGCTTCCAAAGTCTCCCGGAACAAGATAAAGAATGCAGGCACACTGAAGAGCTGCACCACCATATTGAAAACACTACTAGAGTCGAGGTCCGTCCACTGCAAAGACTACAACCCCAAAAAAAAATTCCAAAGAGAATTTTTTCCCCATGTGAAGAGCTCATTGCATGCAGAAGGTGGGAGATTGGCAGATTGTTTTTATAGTGTAATCTGCGCTCATGATCAAATGTGCAACGGCGAGCGCAACAAGCGTGTTGAAGGAAGGAATCTTGACTGCAGTTGCGCAGCGTGGAACAAGGCGGAAGAGTCTGTACTCCGCCAGGGAGAGAGAAGGAGCGTGTACTCCACGAGGGAGGCACGCGACGTGGTAGGCGACCGCACACTGCCGTCGCACTCTTGGCGTGTTCACCTGATGCGCAACCAATGACGACACGTTCTCACGTTCCCTTGTTCCCACGTTCCTTGTTCTCACTTACTGTTGTTCGAAGCAGCGTTGGGCTGGGCTGGAATGAACCAGCAGCCACCAATTCACCAGTTGAGGATGAGGCCGTTAAAGCTGTTTTGGGGATGAACCAAAAACACATCCTCCCTGCCCAAAGTTATTGGTTTTGTCTGCCTCTTCTTTGCCCCAAAATTTTTCCCTCCTATGTACCTCCCTCCCACCTACCTCCCCCCTCCTACCTCCCACCTGATTTTGCGCTCACTCCATTGCCAAAACAACTTGGGAGCCATTAAAGTAGGAGCAAGAGTAGAGCTAGCGCGCTTGAAGCGGGCCCATGAACTTGCATTGTCAGAGCTTTAGAGCACTTGAAGTGAGAACCACGTGGGACCTAGAGTGGGAGCTTGAAGGTAAGCTCCCTCCCTTAAGCCTTCTTGTTTTTTCATTTTTTGTCGTTCTTTTTATTGTTGTTGTTGTTGCAATGTAGTAGGCGATGGTAGCGTTACTACCATCACCTTTTTTCTATTGTTGTAATGTAACGAAGAAGGCGATGGTAAAGCTGTCGTTGCCTTTTGTTTTCATTTTGCTACAACAAAGAAGGCGATGGCAAAGCTATCGTCATTTTCTATTTTCGTTTGTTGTAACAAAGAAAGCGACGACAACAACATTGTCGTCACCTTCTTTTTTTTGTTTTGTTATAGCGCAATGTTATTGTCGCGTGTTTTTTGTTATAGCACAGAAGGCGATGGCCTTCTATTTTCGTTTTGTTGTAACAAAGAAGGTGACGGTAACAATGTTGTCGTCGCCTTCTTCTTTTTGTTTTGTTGTAGCGCAACGAAGAAGGCAACGACAGTAAAGTTATTGTCACCTTTTTTTTTGGTCGTAACGTAAAAGGTGACGGTAACAATGTTGCCATCACCTTTTATTTTCGTTTTGCTGCAGCACAACAAAGAAGGTGATGACAACATTATTGTCGTTGCCTTTTTCTTTTTGTTTTGTTGTAACGTAGTGAATAAGGTGATGACAACTTTGTTATCGTTACTTTTTTTCTATTTTCTTGTTATAGTGCATAAGGCGACGGCAACAACATTGCCATTGCCTTTTGTTTTCGTTTTACTATAGCAAAAAATGTGACGACGACACTTTTTTCTAGTCACACTTGTTTGATGGGTATAGGTTAATCATATATGTCTTCTTTGTAATAATTTTTTTAGTACTTAAGATGTAAGAATCAAACCTTAAGTAAGCCCATATGAATAAGTAACGTTAATTTGTTTAGGGTTTACAAATATCAAAATGAACATTGTGTAATACTTACATCTAATGTAATAAGATTCACATCACCTAAAGATTTTAAAAACAATACACACATTTTAAACATATAATACCTACATAATTTTCTATTATAATTTACATAAAGCTATTTTCAAATATACAATACTCGTATATGGGTCCCATAATAATCGTTGGTTTTTTACATTCAATGCAATACCCGCATATAAGATCCCATAATAGTCGTTGGTTTTTTACATTCATTGCAATACCTGCATATAAGGTCCCATAATAGTCATTAATTTTTTACATTAATTGCAACACCCCATATGGGTCCCATAATAGTCACTGTTTTTACATTCATTGCAATACTCGCATATAGGGTCCCATAATAGTTGCTGGTTTTTTTTCATTCATTGCAAAACTCGCATTTTGTCATAAATTTAATTCAGAATAATACTTAATTTAGGGTTATAAAAAAACATATTTTGGGTACCCAAACCACTTATTAGTTATTTTGAAATGACATTACATGTGGGTATTGCAATTAGGGTTGGGTCTTCACATAAGGTTTGTTTCAATCACCTATGGATTATTTCAGTATGAAGTTGCATGCACGTATTGCATTTAGGCCTTGGTCTTCATTCAAAGGCCCACCCAAACTACATATTGGGTATTTCAAAGCGACCTTACATGTGGGTATTGCATTTAAGGTTGCCCTTTCATTTCAAATTTTACCTTAATCACATATGGGTTATTTTGAAATGAATTTGAATATAGTTATTACATTTAGGGGTAAGGTTTCATATAATTTTGTAATGTCCACACACGTACTTATTTTCACCAATTACAAATTTAGCCTTAATTTTATTAATAACTAAAGAAAATCTGTAACAAAACACAAAAGAAGGTATGTTTCTTACCATTTGTTAATATTTCCAAGTTGATTTCTTTCACTTTTAAAAAATAATATATTGCATTATTTTACATATAATATTCCCCCTAAAATGCATCGTAGATTTATTTATTTACTATACACTTGTTTAAAAAATGTTAATTAATTTAAGGTTTCCCAAACTCTAAATTTGAATCATAATCCAATAGTATAGATTTATAACAATTATATGAAAAAATGTGTTTTCTTTTTAATAATTTTTTTAAGTTCAAATTTAATATGTTATAATATAATAAGAAATAAATATTAAACTATCATAAATGCTTATTAGGTTTACGTGGCCTAGGCTAGCAAACTATTTATATAACTAATATGTTTACTTAATAAGTTCAACCACTTTTAATACCTACATAGATCATCTAAACTATTAACCTAGAAGGCTTACACTAATGAATAAACTACATAATAAGCCTTTATTACGTAGGTAGCCTATTAGGTAGTTAATTAAGTTATTTAACAAATAGTTTCCTAACCTATTACTCATGTTTAGGCTAGGTTGTTTAGTTTGGTCAATGTCAACACTTTAATCAGTTTGACAATCTTGGCAATGAACTTTTATTGAAGCTAGAAATTTGTCAAGGATACATATTCTTGATTTTTTTTATGAACACTATTGTCTTTTTTGGATAGTTGAATCATGTTTCAACTATTAAAGGTGTCAAAAACATTACATAACAACTTGGCCCTCACAAAACTTCCAAATCCACACAAACTCTAACATGGCTTCTAAGAACTATGAACATTTTCATACCTAGTTATTAATATTTTGAAAATTTTAAATTCGCATTAAAAACAAAGTTCATTAAAAATAATTACAATATACATAACCATAGGTTTATATATATATATATATATATAATTTAAAATAAATATGTATTGAAATGAATATAATTCCATAATATCATTATTTATATATAATGTGTGAGAAATAACAACATACTTGGACTAATATTTAAACCAATATTATACATTATAAAAAATAAAATTTACATAATGACTTGTGTTATATATGTATAAAATAAAATTTCAATCAGACATAGGATTAATATAGGGAAGAGATCATTTTTATTACTATGTGAAATAGAAAAAAAAAGTAGAAAATTATGTGCTTTAATTTTTTTTTAAACATAGTCTAAAATCTTATTAAATTAAAGACTATATTTTTGTTTTTTGAAATGAGTTTACAACTTTAAAAGGGAAAAAACACAAATATGAACATATTTGAAGAAATTTTTAACTTGAATTTTTTATTTTTTGATCTCGATAAACTTTGTATTGCATTTAAAGTGGGTTTTCACATAAAGTTTGTTTCTTACCTTTGTGTCATCTCTCCAACATATTTTTTTTCAATCTCTTTTAAGAAGATATAGAATGAAATTGTACTGTTTCATATATGTCTAAACCGTAAAAATTTCCCCCAATTTAATGTAAAATATTTATGATAATTAATGAATTATCACCAAATTTTGTCATATAATTAAATAATTAATAAAATAATATTTCAGATAATTTAAATGATTAATTATCAAGAATTATATAATCATTTATTTATTTAAAATAATTAACTAATCATTTGGTTTAACTTTATTTACTTGGATAATAAAAAGTTGGATCTAAAAATCGAATTAATTAATTTGACATTTGATTGATTAACTTAATTATATTTTTGTTTTAATAAGTTACTGAAATCATTATTTAAGATAATTATTCCATGTTATAGATTACTAGTTCAACTTTTCCATGAAAAATTCTTGCACCAAGATAAGCTTGATTACAATTGTAATATTTGTTCCACAAATAATACAACCTCTTTTAAAATGCAATGAAACAATGTAAGAATCATAGAACTCATAATCAACAACCTTAATCTCTACACACACCTTTGTTAACATACTATTTTGAAATGAATTAATTATTTTGGAGTGACCTAAAGTGCAAGTATTACATTTAGGGTAGGATCTTCATTTAAAGAGGCTTAAACCCCACATGCATAATTTTGGAGTGACCTTGAATGCAAGTATTGCATATAGGGTTGGGTTATTTCAAAGTGACCTTACATGTGGGTACTATGTTTAGGGCTAGGTCTTCACTTAAGGGTATTTAAACCATTTAGATGAGTTTTTTTAAAGCATGGGTATTACATGTAAGGTGATTCTTCATTTAAACTTGTAATACCCGAAGTTATACTTACCTTTACCAACTAGAATTTTGTGGTTTTGTTGCAATACCTCCATCCGTATTCGCCTCTACCAATTGGAATTTTGGGGTTTCATTGCAATACTTGCACTCGTATTTACCTTTACTAATTGGAATTTTAGGGCCTAATTGTAATACTTGCACTTGTATTTATTTATGCCAATTAAGATTTTGGGGCCTAATTACAATACCTACATTTAAAACTAATATTATCATTATCCTTGTGTTTTTGCATTTCACATTTTTTGTGTTTATTATTTGGAAACAATAATAACCTTTGTGCCATATTAGATTTCATGTGTGTGTTGAATACATGATCAAAGAATTTGGGCTATGGTTTCTTCCATACAAAATTGATTCTAAAACAAAATTCTTAATGCCAATGGTAATAGTAATTGAAACATTTATTCATGACATCATTTAGTACATACATTTGTGTGATTGAACATTGTTTCATGCCAATTTTGAACCATTTGACATTATTTCCCAATCCATCTTCTATGAAGTGTAACACTAATCTTCAATGTAAAATTACATTTGCCTTTGTGAGGCATATGTTACGAATATTACATGTTAATACTCTCATGTGTGAAATGGCATGTTCACAAAGTGTCACATTGCCTTCTTTACATTCATTTGTGACCTTTTGCATTGTAATGACCAATTATGCAAGAGCCCTTTCCATTGGGGTTGATGAATTTATGGTGTCATTAGACCCTACAATGGCACCCATAGGGAGATCATTTTGTTCCATGTTCATGAGCCCATCAAATTCCATGATCCCATCATCACCTTCAAAATGTTCATTTTCGTCATCATCATTGGACTCCATATCATTTGGAATATGTTGTGGTCCGCGAACATGTGACCCAACCCTCCACAATGTGATCCATACCATGTTCCACAGTAATGAATGATATCCTTTTGAGAAATGTTTGTGCATGTGAAAATGACCATAATTTGATGTTTACACACGTTCTTTCGCAGTGCCCATTCACATGTGCAACAAAATATTTCGATGAATGTGAATTTCATCGCGTAAACAACATTGGGAAGGCGTTAACTCCGTACGTCCCAAGCTCCATCATTTTCAAGGGTTGGTTGTTAGACATGGGTGAGTGGAATAAAGGCTATCTTTTTCACATTTTGTGTAATAATGGCTTCCATAACCTTGTTTTTTATGAAACCCTTTTTTTTCATTTCCAATGTGTGCATGTAGTGGCGTGCAATGATTGTTGTTAATCGCCACATCAACCAGTCAATCTTACACCTTCTAAGGCCTTTTGTGTCAAGAGCAAGCTAACGTTTCAACGCACCATAATATGATTCAATGATCACTTAAATGTCTTGGTTGAAATGGGGCACTTTTCGAACACCCACCATCCATAATTCTATAAACATAAACACAAGTCTAAGGATGAATAACATTATTACAAAAGAATTTTGAATACCAAACCATGATAAATATCATCACTTACCAAACTGATGGTAATAAGTTTAGAAATAATTTGTCCACGCATCACCAGGCCTACATTTATGAAAGTTTTCTTTCACAGTAAGCTTCCCATGCTCTTTGAAGTCATCAATTGTTTCTCCATGATTGATAAACATGTACATCACAACATGAAGGTCTCGGAGGATTCCACCCCACATTTCCACATCTTTTATTTTTTCAATACCACGTAAGTGTCATGCTTTGAGAACATGCCAATAACAAAGGTGGATGGGGTTAGTACAACATAAAATGCATTGAAGTAATCAATTTTTTAATGAAAAATATTTTAAAACATCTTAAAAAATAAATACAAAGTGGGTACTAAGTATAGAACTAACCGTAATGCTTTCAATTCTTGAGGTGCATCATCAATGAAAAAACATGATGGTGTCCAATGTGGCATGTGTGATAACGTTTTATCTTTTAATGGTTTCAACCATTCAATCAAATTCTAAATTGTTTGCCTATTTGTAATGATCTAGGTGAAAGGGACACTCATGCGATGATCATTAAACGCCATCAAGGTGAATAGATGGAATTTCATGTCATTTATGCCAAATGTGGCATCCATAGAAATGGCATCATTATGACCATATGATAACATGGATTCACATTGAGTTGATGTTTGAATACCTATGGTGAATGGGATTTGAGTCCCGTTGATTTCACCAACATCTTGGAAAAATAACACATCTTCCGGATGTTAGAAAGCCCAAGACCAAATTGAAATTGCAGGGTTGGTGTGTAAACACCAACTCCCTTTCTTATGTTTCCGATCCAAATATGCAATGTTTTGAAGTCGAATGAAATCATTTCGTGTCATGCTTTGACTCGCATTCACACGTTCCCACCAAATTGTTTTATGTTTAGCATATATTTGTTTATTTGTGTAACTAAACTTAGTTGGGCCCATATGTAGTTCTTCAATGCTTGTGACATGCATGGAGCATAACGAGACATACAAGAATTGGATTCCGGGTCATGTTCACCATGTGCAAACAACCCATTAATTTGTGTATGGGCCTCATGATAAATTGTGATCTCAGCCACATCAAGTCATGTGTATAGACATTTGATTAAAAATGATGTTAGGCATTTTTGTTTAATAAATCGAATGTGGGTTGAGTTTTTTCGAAAGTCCCCACATTGAGCTATTAAACTTTCCATCATTTAAAATGTTCACATATGGAATACCTAGATTGTACCTTAAACCCACAATGTTTGAAAACCCCATGTAACAATACACACATAATGATAATTAATGCACATTATTTGAGAGGTGCAAAATGCAATACCTGCTTTGGGCCATAAAACCCACACTGGTTTTGAAGAGTCAATGCATCATTCGCATATGGGTATGAAAAAATCAAACTACAAAGAGATATTGAATATGAAATATTTGTGCAAAGGTATAAAACCTTTATTTATGATTATATATTTAATGAAACTTGACGCCCTTTCTATATCCAATAACTAGGAAATGAAAAGAAGTTGAATTATGAAAATATAAACAAAAAACAAAATAAGTAACTAAAGATAAATGCATACCTTTAAGAATAAAAGATGAGAACATTCCACCAAAGTTTGTAATCCCAATTGAAAACATAACCCTAAAATATCATAACTCATACAAAAGTGAGTTAGAAAATATTAAACTCTAACCACTATGAAACATATGAAAACAAAGGAGATTCATAATTATGGAATAGATCTAAACAAATGATAGAAATAAAAATCAATACAATGAGCAAAATTTAAAATATAAACCTTAGGCTCTGAAATATATGAACCAAATTCTTATACACTAAATCATAAAACATAACCCTAAAAATCCAAATGATATTTTGCTATAAGTTTTATTATAACCCTAATTATACAAACCCTAACAAAAAAAAATCCTAATGATATATGCTCTAAACCTAAAAAAATATACAAACTATACAAATTATATAATGCAAAATAAACAAATTTAAAAGAACATAGGAAAAAATTTTAAAACCAAAATTTAAAAGTTTTAAACCATAAATATTTATTGACTGAAAAGAAATACTTTAATCTTTTTAAAAAATCAAATAATTTTCGTACATTTAATACTAAATTAGGTAAACAAAATTTAATAAAATATGCATTAACTAAATAAAAATCTCTACAATTATGACATTGTTTCCACTATAAATTGTTCATAATACTTACATATGGGGACTTATGTTCATCATCCATGAACTAAGACAAACCTTAATAAATTGATGGGTAGGATTAAGAGAGAGGGGGAGGTGGGGGTGAAAAAAATGAATAGATAGTTAATTAGATATTTGGTTATGTTAAAAGCATAGATAGATAGGTAGTTAGGTAGATAAACAAGTTCATACATAAGAAACAAATTATCTTATCAAGGTGACTAGGTTTGTAAAATACTTATGTCAATAGAGTGGTTATGTATGTGAGGTAGCTAGGTCATTAGGCTAGATAGTTAGTACAGTGGTTAAGTTCGTAGGATATGTAATTAATAAAGTAGCTAGGTTAGTAGGGTAGGTGGTTAGTACAATAGCTAGGTCAATAGGATAACTAGTTGTTAAGGCATCTATGTCAATAGGGGATAATAAAAAAGGTACCAAGGTTGGTGTAGTACTTATGAGGGTAAGAAAGTGAGCAAGGTAGCTATGTGTGAGGTCCGGTCCAAGGGATAAACGGCTACAAAGCAAAAAAAAAGAAAAGTACAGTGATTAGCAACAAAAAAAAATGGATTGTGATGAACCCCATTTGGCACCGAATGAAAAAACGCAGCCCATCCAGTGGACAGAATGGCCAACTGGTGCATTGGTGGCTGCTGGTTCACTCTGGCCCATCGGGCTGTTATCAGAAACAGGAACAGGCCCCGGCAGTTATCTGAGCAATTCTTTAGTGATCATATCCACCGTTCCCAAAAACTAAAGTAACCAGTTCCTGATATGTAACAATGATTAAACACCAAGTTCCCGCGATCCCTCGTTCCTCACTCACTGTTCAAATCCGTGTAGGCTGGTTTTCAGAACCGGGAACAGACCCCCAGTGGTTATCAGGGCGGTTCTTAGAGTTTCATAACCATGGGTCCCAAAAAATGCACTACTTCATTGACCACAAAGCAGTAGCAACACCCCATAGCAAGCGCATCAAGAAAATCAAAGCTGCACGAGCTTGTCAGTATACGTACAACAGAGCTTTGAGTGTATTTGAGAGACAGAAAGATATGAAAATGGTCGTCACTACAAGGCACTAGTGGATGCACTTCAGATTCTTCTTGTCAGATTGAAGAGCTCCCTATTGCTGCATAGCATCTCTAGCTAGGTTTTCTGAGTAGGAGACCGCAGTGCTTGATCTACATAGGCGTTGAACACCTGCCAAACCTGTTCTACAGTTCATGTCCAAAGAGCAGTTTTCTATTCAGACTGGACTTAAAACTCTCTTATTGTAATTTAGCTCACATCTGCAGTCACTCTCCAACAAGCTAGAGAAACTCAGAAAGCTTCTGCAGCCATCTACAGAAATACAGCTCTTTCAAATTGCAGAGAATTTGCCACAACCACCAGACCATTTCATGGTGACATAACAATGAGAGGAGTTGTAACCTTATGAGGAGAGTCATTGCTCACAAAGTGTCTGATCGTATACAGAAATATACAGTCTATCAACTGAGCCACCATATTGCTAGTAAAACTACTACTGGTGATATGTTCCACCACGGGAATTACTCAATGGTCCACCACCAGGTCCATGATTGAGACCCACTGGATTCCATGCTTTTGGGTTCATGGGGTCAGGAACCCATTGGATCTTGCTCATGTTGATGGTCTCTGAGAAAACCATAGTAAACTCGCCAATCTTTTCCAGTGTTCCTTTCTTTCCTGTGCGCAATACAAGGTTTAATTTGTGGAAGGAGAAGAGCCCACCTGTGAGGCGCACAATATCACCAGGCTGGAAAGCTTCGCACTCGTTCCCAAGCAATTGCAAGTGTACAGATGCACTTGGATCTGCAACCAGTGCAACACACATCAGACCCTCCCCAACTCGAGTTGTTGCCCCTTTTTCCAGAACTATAAATGTCACACTGAAATTGGTTGACAGAGAAGGTCGCAGATCCTGATCAAACCACACACACAGATAAAATTGTGATTAGAACAAAGATCAAATTGATGAGAAGCTAAGAAATAAAATACCAAAAAAAGACTAATCCTAAACCTGCAAACATCTGCATCCTAAACTTCAAAACCCAAACTCCAGTTCTCATAAGTGAAATGCAAAAACACATTAATCATACACCTACAAACATGTGTATTCTAAACTTCAGAACACGAGCTCCAATTCTCGTAATCAAAACGCAGAAAAACACTAATCATACACCTGCACGCATCTACATGCTAGACATCAAAATCTGAGCTTCACTGCAGCACAAATACACAGATTCAAGATGAAGTTGACAAGAAGCTCATGATCGAAACAGAAAAGAATATGCTAATCCTAAACCTGCAAAAACATCTGGATCCTAAAACCTCAAAAATCTGAGCTCAATTTCAGCACAAACACGTGCTATTTTTGAAGGCACAAATCCACAGATGCACTGTTATGTTTCCAATCAAGACCTTCTCAGACATCTTCTTTCTGTGAAGATCCTAAACCTAATCCTAAACCTGCAAAACATCTTCATTCTAAACTTCGAAACTCAAGGAGCTCCACTGCAGCAGGCAGAAACATGTAGGTATTATACACAATCAAAATCGACAAGAAGCTCATGATTTTGAAATGGAAACAACATACTAATTAATCCTAAACCTGCAAACCCATCTGGATTCTCAAAAGTTTAAATCCAGAGCTCAATTTCAACACAAACACATGCAGACACATGTGGGTTTTTGAAGGCCTCAGACTTCTTACTTCTTCCTCTCAGAACTTCTTCTTCTTCTCCTTCTTCTTCCTGAGAAGGAAGTAAAGTCAGAGAAGTAGATGGGGTGCTACAGTGTGTGTTTCCAATCAGAACCTTCTCAGAGACATTCTTGCTCCTGAGGAAAATCTGAGTACCCATTGAGAGAAGTCTGAAACCTAGCCGTGTTGTGTAGAAACGAAAGTTGAGAGGGATTTGTGTTGCAGAGCGTTACCTTGATGAGAACAGGAGGCAGAAGTGGAGGGGATGCTGTTTGTTGTTGTTGTTGCTGGAGCGGCGCAGTTGATGATAATGTAACTGCTGCTGCTGCTGCTGCTGCTGAGCCATTTGATTGCTGCATTCCCGTCTTCAAGTAAGATTACCTCTGCCCTCTGGATGTGTCTCTTCTCTTGTAGACTGCGCACAGATTTCTCTCTGAAAAAAGTTTCAGATGAATCTCTCTGTCTCTCTCATGCGCACAATTTTTTCTCTGGAAAAGCTTCAGACGAATCTGTCTTCTCTTCTATGTGTCTCTCTCGCTTTCTCATGCCTCAAGTCGCAACGACTTGAAGAAGGTCGCAGCAATATGACGACAGATTCCCAAAGCTTTGAACCCTAACAACGGTTCCTCTGGCTCGCCTTCAACCGACCTCGCTGGATTCCCTCTGTTCTTCAACCGTGAGAGAGATGAAGTCGTGAGCAACGTTGTTTTTCTCGCTCGTCTACAAAACGATCTGGTTTGATTCCCTCTCTTGTTTCTGGGCCTGAGAGATGATGTGCTGAGCAAGTGCGTTTTATCGTTCGGGGGAAGATGTGTAGAAATCACGCTTAAAGACAATTGCTTCTCGTTTGGGTAAGAGAAGAGTTGCAGCAGTCGTGCAAGGAGGAATCACCATCTCTCTCTCTCTCTCTCTCTCTTTCTCTATCGACTCCACTTGTGAAAAACCCAGCAGCGCACTAGAGAAAATGCTGCTGTTTTTTTTCTCACTCCAACAGCTAGCTCAGGACATATAGGGTTTGGTTCTAGGAACACAAGAACAAAGAGAATTCTCATTTGTTTTCTGATGTGTTGAAATCCTCCAAATAGAACTGACATTGCAAAGCATGCAGCTCATATAAGGCATGCGCAAGGCATAATAAATGTGGGTGGCATTGGGATTGAGATCTGCAAGGATTTTTTAGGGTAAGATGCAGCTCATCATTTGTGATCATCACACAATTGTCAAGCTTTCAGAACAAGAGATAGATGGTCACAACAAAAGAGAGCAAGCTACCGCAAAGTGCAAAAATGCTCAGGTTTTCTTTGTACAAGCTGAAGAAGATTCTTCCACTTGTACACTGATTTCAGTTGGCAGGAATGTTTTGTGGGAGTTTGTCAGACACACAACATCATTGCTCATGTTTGTCTATCAGGACTGCAATCTTCTGTTTTGTGCTTTGTCTTTTTTCCCTTATATCTCTCTACCTGTCTGCGGCCCTGTTCACAAGAACAATCTCCTCCTTAAAGATCTGAATTCCTAGTCTGACACAGCCTTGTCTCGTGTGATGAATCAAGCACCAAGGACTAAGGACTACATTGTACAAATCTTGTCTTGTTCTGATGCTTCACCATTTGTCTGTCAGACTCCAGATCGATTGGAACTCAGAACAGCATTGCCACCTTCGGTTTGCATAGAATTCTTTCCAGCATGCATCCATCAATCCAGGTGAATTTTGCTCTTCATTTCTTCCACCTGAGCTTTGCTTCTGTGTGTGGCAAGCTGTGGTGCAGTATATCTTGAGCTCTTTGCAGCTGGACTTGGGCCTGTACATGATTGAAGATTTCTGTCACAGCCTGCTGGGAGATGCAATAAGGTAAAGTAATTTCCAGGAGTAAAATCTAAAACCAGCAAAATGAAAAAAGAGATGCAACCCCAGAAAGCAGCAAAAAGAAGAGATTTGAGGAACAGTTTGAACCACAACAGCGACACACACCTATCTCTGGTGACCTTCAAAAGTCAGTGAGATTGCAGAGAAAACTCCACAACAGCACTTTTGAAGGTCTAGGGTTTAGGAGCACTCTTGAAGGTTGTGAAGTTTGAACGAGTGTGGGCATAACCTTGTGACCGTTATCAAAAAAGTGTCAGACCCATCACTGTTGTCATGAATAGCAGTGACAAGCTGTGCCATGACCTTCAACAGCAACATGTATGTTGGTGAATGGTTGTAGGTAAGTACAAAGAACATAACCCTTTTCTTGAAATGTGGTTTACGCAATAGAATGGCTACCTACCTTTGATAGTAGGATGATGTTGTCTTGATCGTGTTGCTTGCAAGAGCCTTTTCATGGCTCCATAACACACCAAAAATACAGCTGAAGCAGGAACCTATGCACCCAAGAAAATTTTGCACTAAATAGTTTGTGCTGACCAAAGAACCTGGCAGGTTGATGTAAAGCTGCCAAGTTTTATGGCATCTAGTAGCTACTGTCCGAGTTAAACTACCAGAAGCAAATAAACAGAAGTCATGGCTCAACTATGCAACAGCAAGTAACAGATTGGAACTGAGAATGGGAAGTTAGTTCATTGCAAAATCAGCAAACCTTGTAAAGGATGCGGGGTACCATTCCTCTACCAAATCCACGCACACCCTGCAACCAAGAAGGGAATGATTCCAACAAAATGTCACAACATTTATTGACACTGTGATGTTCTCATGAGTATTATGGGGGCAGTCAGAAGATCAGTGTTTTAGGTCATTGGATAATTTTACCTTGTGAGCATAAAAAACAATCACAAAATGCTGACAACTTAAATCCTACCTGCAGATAACTCTACAAGTAACTAACTTGGCCTTACCTCTTCTAACCAGATTTTCTGTAAGGTTGCCTGCAAGCCAAGATACACCGAATTTCCTGTTGGGTCTTGAGTCATGACTCTTGTTTTTGCAACGTCCAACGGTGTTGTCAAAGTGCATGCCACTGCACCTGCCAGCTATTGCCCGTCACCAAACACAGCTTTGATGAGCAAGTTCATGAACATCCTATTATCTTAAAGAGACATCCTGCCCTAGAGAGACTTCCTGTAGCCTTGCAGCCATACACCCGCTGTACAGTTCGGTCGGTAGAGCAACAACTGAGAGAGAGAGAGAGAGAGCAAGAGAGAGGGAAAGAGACATACTGCACCCATCCAAAGATCATCAGCAATGCCTTTCACCCTTTTTTTCCTCCTCCCCGGCATCTGAGCATCTGAATGCTGTCGTTTCAGCATCTCAAATGTCTTGAACTGCAGGGCTGAGTAAGGGATGTCTCTGCTCACCTGCACTCAGAATCAGTCAACCATATTAGTAGTTTTGCAGAGATCTCTAGGGATTTTTGACAACCCCACATGTAAATCCAGCTCCAAACCACAGCTAACTTTTTGATTAATTAAGATGAGAGAATTTACTTGCAAGGAGTAACCACAGTAGAAACCTGAGAAGCCCTCATTAACCCAGATGGCTTTTATGGCTTGCAAAACATCTCTGCAAAAATACAAAAGGGGGGGAGGGATTCTGGTCAGTAGCAATACCACAAATTCTGTTTCTTTTCACTAAACATCTCCCACAGAAAGAAATCTCTTGCAAAGAAATCAAGTTCATGTTGATGATTGTTGATGCACGTTCATGAAGTGGATCATGAATAGGTACCCATTGCTGGTAACTGACAAAAGAAATCTTTGAATGTACAAATACATGTTTACAAATACATTGCTACTAACACACCTATAGAGCCCAGCTTGTACACGTTGCTTGATGACTTCTGGAGGCACCCGCACAGTGCTTGCTGCCAAGTTTCCAAAGGCAGCTGCCAGTATCGGGGCAATGTTTTGAATGCTTGCAAGTGGAGGTGGAAATGTGGCAGCAACTTTCTCAATGGCATTTTTGGAGCATTCATAACAGGCAATGAAGACTGCTGATGAAGGACCAGAAACAGCCACGGACGCAAGAAAGCCTGTGTATAGTTTACACACGCCACCTTGTTTGACAACTCCTGCTATGCATTGGCCCAAGTTGTTGTAACTTCCTCTCACTTCTGGAGATGCCTAGTATTTTATTTTCCACAACAGTTCAACAGCAGTACATCAGATTGCCTTGTATCTCTTGCAGCCCAGAGTGAATAATTTAGACCTGCATACATGGTTGGTTTGTTGAAAAGACTTCGTTTTTGCATGACCTTATTGTCATTTGAATTTCAGAGCAGTAAATGGGGTTGTAGGATTCAAGTGACTAGCAAAGGTGGCTCTTAAACCCCAAACCCTAATACACAAGTCACTTCAACCTCTCATCAACCTCCCTCCAAATTCACCTCTTCCAGTGACTAGCAAAGACTCTTAAACCCTAAACCCCGATGCACAAATTTCTTTGACCTCTGATCGACCTCCCTCAAAATTCACCTCCTCCAAACCTCGTGAAATCCACACAGATAATTCAAATTACAGCACAACTCAAATCCTCACAAACCACCAACATAAACCCGAAAATGATGTAAACCCTAAAATGATTGATGCTGAAGCAGATGCAATTCTGAATGAAAATGAAAAAATGGGAGAGGAAAACAGACAGAATTTTGACACTACTGACAACAATCAATCACCAACAAAATGAAAACTCAGAAATTTTCTTACAGCATTTCTCTACATTCTTACATGAAAGGGGAAAAAGTTAAATGAGCAAGAGACAGAAGAGAGAACAACAAGAAAGGAAGCCAAGAAAAGTGTAAAAAAATACACCTGCAAAAGAGTCTTTGCAAAGTCCAGAGGTTGAAGTACCACTTTCGACAACAGAGAAGCTGTTGCACCTGCAACAAAATTATCTTCCCAGCACTGTTGTGGCACTGCCTCTACTCTCTCACCAACAGGAGGCTGAAGCTCATCATCCTTGGCGGAAGAAGACATGGAGCTTCTTGTTTGAGCTTTCCTTTGTAGTCTCACTTTAGCTCCACAGAACATCATTCTTCCATCAAAATCTCGATCTTTACCGTAACACCCACAACATCAAACTCTTCTCTCTCAACTTTAGCATCAAAATTTCTTCACCTAAATTTGATGAAAATGATTTGAATGAGTGAGACCCAAGAGAGGATTTCAACTTAGAAAAAGTTGCACCCAAATGAGGATTTCAACTTTCCTACCTGACAGGCACATTGCAAAATAAATTTCCAAAAGTGTGTGTGTGTGTGTGTACATGTGCAAATGGAGCAAGCTAAAGTGTGGAACATGTGCATATGAATCTCAAATTACATGTGCAATTAGAGCAAGCTAAGTGAGTGGTGAAATGTGCCAAATGGGTCTCAATTACATGTGCAAATAGAGCAAGCTAATAAGCGAGTGAAAGAATGTGCAAATGGGTTGTTGCAAGTACACATGCAAATGGGTTGTTGCAAATACACATGCAAATGGAATGAAGCTAAATGAGTGAAAGAATGTGCAAATAGGTCTCAAGTTTGTGTGCAAATGGGTTTCAATTACATGTGCAAATAGAACAAGCTAATAAGTGAGTGAAAGAATGTGCAAATAGGTCTCAAGTTTATATACTATTGGTCTCAAGTTTGTGTGCAAGTGGGTCTCAAGTACATGTGCAATTAGAGCAAGCTAAGTGAGTGGTACAATGTGCAAATTGGGTCTCAAGTCTTTGTGCTAATGGAATGAGTTAAATGAGTGAAGCATTTGTGCAAATGGGTCTCAATAAATGTTTTTTTTGGGGGAGGGGGGCAAATTTCCACATTTTTTCGATTTGCAAACTATTATTTAGACACGTACAAAGGATTTTGTGAAAAAAATGGCCCTAGGTCATCCAATGTCAAATTTTTTTTTCTAAATCACCATATTTGTACAACAAGTTCCCAACATGTAACCAAAATATAAAAGGATTTTCATATTTGGTCTATAGCCAAATTTGGCTAAATCTTCTCATGGATGATCATTAGTTTAGCTACATCCAATTAACTCAAAACATTAAAAATATTATTAACCTCCAATTTTTGGACCACATGAATACAATATTGAACTTGATGGACTACTTATACTAATATTGTCCAATCATTGTGTTAATGTTCATGTTAAATTGTTGATATTGATAATTTTCTTCAAAAATCAACTAAAACCATATAATTGACATAATCAAATTCATGTATGTTTTGATTTCTTAATGATACCATTATTGGTCATCATGTTAAACAAATTTTCAACAATGGATCACTCTATAATCATATTTTCGTGGTTATTAAATATCAAAATTTTATTTTTTTTCAAATCTTAATTCACAAAATCTTCTTAAATTCCAATTTTGATGTTATATGGACCAAATTGTTGAAAAGGAGGAGGATGATGAAAAGAAGAAAAAGAAAAATGTGGACAATGTAAGATCATGGACATGATCACATATTTTCTATTACCAATGTTAGACTAATCTTCACATTGATCAAGGTGTTGGGAACTACTTGAAGCTCCAATAAATTACAAATATGTATATGTATATATTTCATATTTTAGACCTCCATTTAATTCTAAAAGTTACATTATACAATTTTTTTTATATATTTTAATTTTACCAATAGAATTTAATTTAAATGTGTGATATAAAATTTATTCACATAAAATATTTATAAATGGATCATAAATAAATTCTAATAAAATAATATTTTATGAACTAAGTTTTTTATTTAATGTGATTTAAAATAATCAATTTTAATTTTAAAATATCAATTAATGCCATATAATTACTTGATTTTATGGAACTATAAATTTGATTATGTTTACACATATAATATTTTAAGTTTTATTTCAAATTATGATACAACTTTTGTGTAAAAATACATTTTTTTTCACATCTCAAACTTTGATTTGATTTTTAAAATTATGTTATCCACTTTTGCTTATACTAAATCATAATTGTACGAACAAAGTGTAATTTAGGTGTATGATATTTAACTTATTCACTATATAATGTTTATACGTGGGTCATAAATTATTCTTACTACCTAGCCTAGTCAATTAATAAATTACGTTGCCTACCTAATTAAGTAATTAATTCAAAAAAATGACATATCAACATGATAAAAATGCCTATTACTTAAACCCACATACATATGATCTACTTGCTACTTACTACCGACTACCTATCCTATTTATTTCCTATTTAATACATTAATTGCATAGCTTACCTCATTCATTAATTACACATACTATCTAAACCTTAACCTATTTGATAAGTAAATTACATAGGTTAAATGATTAATTAATGAATAAAAAACCATTATCACATATCAACATGATAAAATACCTACTACTTAACCCACATACATATTACTTACTATTTATTACCTTACAACTTTGTAATTGATTAATTACCTAGCTTCATTAATTAAACATAACATTATTTCATGAAGTTCTATTATTAATTAGTCTACTTACATATTACCTAATATGTATTACCTAGTATTTAGCCACATACATATTACTTACTACCTCGCCTTATTTTTACCATTAATTGCCATGGGTCCTTTAAAATTTTCACAAACTCACCAAACCTTACTACGTTTTAATGTTCTTCAAGCCATGGTTAAAGTAATGGCCCTTGATTCTAACAAGGTTAAACCCATCATTGTTAATCCCCTCGCATGGCTATGGTGTGTAATCCATTCGTCACAATCATTGTTTCATTTTTTTTTGGAGTGCTTAAAGTTGGAAAAAATTTCCATGATTCATATTATTAGTTTTGTTGAAAATGAATGTTGTTACAATTTTGTTGTTTTTTTAAGAAAAAAAAATGTGCAACCACCATCATTAAATAAAAATGATTTCATTGACTAGAAAATCTAGTAAAAAAAATTGATTAAACAATCATCAAAAATATCATTTTATCATTTTGAACAAGTTGATTTTGACATGTTTGTTGTGACTAGGGTGGTTTTTTTGATTGGTAGATTATGGACCATTTTTTGTTCAAATTTTTGCCCATGTGTTAATAATTTATTTAAAAAATTATTATCAAAATAATTTTTTTTTACATCTAGGTAAGTAAGTAAATTGTAAAAAGGTAGATAGGTGGGTGGTAGCCTAACTAACTTATCTTAGTATTCATCTTATTTAGCTTAGCCTAACTACCCTAGCCCTCTAGGCATGTACAAAAGGTTACAAGTAATAGGAATTGAACCTTTGACCTCTCCAATGATAAACCAAGTTATTTATTAATGGGTCACACCTTTAAAAAGAAACAATTTTTGTCATTTAAAAAATTTCACATGCTTAAATTTCACATCGAATATTGTGCATTTTTTTGTGTAGGTAAGTAAGAAGGTTAGATAATTAATAAATAGATAGTTGGTATGAAAGTTGTAAAAGATAGTAGGTAGGAGGTAGGAGATAGGCATGCATGTAAAGGAGGTAGGTAGGTAGGTAGGTAGGAAGTAGGTATGTTCATAAACAGTGAAAGTATGTAGGTCATAAGAAATAATAAATAGGTGGGTACATGTAAACATGTAGTATGTCTAAGTTATAGGTCGGTGGGTAGGTAGGTAAGTTGTAGGATGATAGGTGAGAGGCAGTATGTGTAGATAAGGTGGGTTGGTGGCTACATAGGTAGGTAGGTAGGAAGTAAGCGAAGGTTGTAACTAGATGATATATATGTAGGTAGGTAGGTTTAGTTTTCATATCTAACATAGTTAGTAGGTAATGTGGTCTATTATTTGCTATATGTTATCCTATTTGACTAAGAAGATTATTGACCACCTTGACCAAAGATGTCCTTTTTAAAAGTCCAAATTGATTAGATGTTCCACAATGCAAAATTGATTTTTTTTTTTTTTTTTTTTTTTTTTT
>Ga0116227_10000595_pt1 | contig 72018 bp, 61 predicted proteins | sample S1TSphgellanicum_FD_89693 | JGI IMG/M metagenome (GOLD analysis project Ga0116227, IMG submission 89693) | Host-associated microbial communities from peat moss isolated from Minnesota, USA - S1T2_Fb - Sphagnum magellanicum MG | ecosystem: Host-associated > Plants > Peat moss > Unclassified... | reverse complement strand
TAGTCGCATGTAATAATACGTATACAATGGAGTCAAAGGATGAAATGTATTTGTTGACTTTATACTCTTTGTCATTTGCGACTAGTTTTCACATGCGACTTGTCTTAGGCGACTAAAAGGATTTTAGTCGCAAAATGTCTCTTGCGACTAAAATTTAGTCGCAAAGAGCAGTCGAAAATACATGTTTTTCTTCTAGTGATTATTTCCAAAGAAAAGAAACTTTTAAATCCAAAGAAGACATAAGCAATAGTAAACATGCCACCACCTAAAAATCCACAACAAATTCAAGTATTCAATGGGATGGCATAATTTTACAAATGTTTTATCAAAAAAATTATTGTTATTATGACACCTATCCCTAAACTAATTAAAAAGACAAAGATTTTTCTTTGGACATAAAAATGTCAAAAGGCTTGGGAATTGATCAAGCATAAGTATATTGAAGCATTGATATTAATATCACCAAACTGGCAGGTGGAGTTTCATGTTCATATAGATGCATCCTTGTTAGTTGTGGGGGCCATGCTACTTCAAAATGTAACAAGGAAGAGTGATCAACTAGTAGTGTATGGTTCTAGGCTTCTGAATAGAGCAGAACAAAATTATAGCACAATAGAAAGAAAGGTTTTAACATTGGCTTTTGCTTTGCACAAGTTTAGACATTATTTATTGGGCAATAAGTTTGTATTTTATGTAAATCATATGGCATTGGTCTATTTGGTCAACAAAGGACATATTTCAAGAAGAATAACTAGATGGTTGTTATTATTCCTAGAATATGACTTCATAGTAGTGTACAAGCCAGATAGAACTCATGTAGTTGCAGATGCATTGTTAAGATTACCGGACATTACAGAACCCACAGGTGTGCTTGATCAAACCACATATGCAAGTTTGTTTTACATAGAGCTTGAATGGTTGAAGGATGTGAAAGAATTTTTGAGAACATGACAAAGTGAAGGCACGTTATTGGTACAACAGAAGCAAAGATTGGTCACTAGAACAAAACTTTTTACACTAAAGAATCGTGAATTGTATAGAATGAACATTTGTACTACAACAGTCACAACAATTTTTTTGTATGAATGTATATTAATTAAGTTTGGATGTCTTTTGACTATAGTCATAAATCAAGGAGTTCATTTCATTATGATGCCATCAAGTATTTGATAGATCATTTTCTGTTTAAACATGTGAGTTCTACAACCTATCATTCTCAAGGGAATGGGTAAGTTGAATCTACTAACAAAGTATTTGGGACATAGTTGACCAAGTTAGTTAGTGAGAATAGAACAAATTGGGATGAACATTTGTTTACAGTGTCATTTTCATACAGAACTGCATATAAAGTAGCAACAAGGAATACACCATATCAATTAGTGTATGGGTTACATCCATTGATGCCCACAGAATACATAGTGCCAATTGCTAGTGGAAATGAAAAAGACAATACTTTAGTGAAAGTTTTAACTAGTAGAATTACAAAATTGGAAAAGTTACAAGAAGCTAGAATAGTACCAACATTGGTAAAAGATGTTTTTTCTTCCATTATTTGTGTTTTTAGTGCTTGTGAAATACTCTCTGTTATTTCTAAAATAATACTTTCATCTCTTGGAAGTAAATTTAGATTTAAAAGTATAAGGAGGTCTTTAGTTGTGCATGCTTTGGCCCCAAGTTCAAGCAAAATTTTTATCCCTAAACGCAAAGTCTCTTCCCTTTGGGTGGAATTCATAAACATTTAGAAAATAGATTAGAACTTAGAAAAATGTTGAAATCTTTTGTTAGAAAAGCATCAATGTGAAGTCTCTTTCAAGCCACTAAAAATTTAGATTTTCTTTTCAATCCACTATATATATATATAATCTTTCTGATGAAAAAGCTTGAAAATATTTTAAAAAAAATAGTTACTCTTCAATTCGTAAACAACCAACATAGGCAAGCCATAGCTTAACTAACAATGATGCACTAAAAAGTGCAAAGCTATTGTGCCAATTCCACAATTTTCAGCAAAGTTTTGGCTAAATCTTCTTCTTAAAGATGAGCACCATTTTGGCTACGTCACAAAATGGGAGAAGAAATAAAAATCACTGCACCTACAAGCCATAGCTTAGCTTATGCCAATGCATTTAGATAGCTCAAGGCTATGGTACCATTTCCACCCATGGGATAGAAACCACCAGGCTTAGAGGCATCACCTGTACCATACACAGTCTCAAACACCTGTTTGGCTGTGCGTGCAAATGCTACTGAGTTTACATCGGCTGACAAAATGTTGCCACTCACTTTGCCCTCGGCACCCAAGTGTTTGGGCACCTCCAATCCTTTGTCCACAAAAGCATGGCTGAGACTATCCCGTAGAGATGAGACTTTGTTGGTGAAGTCTGCAACTGTGTACTTGTATGGCTTCACTATCTCATTCTTTTTCTCGTAAAGGTAACTGCGAATGATCGCATCTTGTCCTGCTTCCACACCTAACAATCCGGCCACCAACTGTCGCCACTCACATGTAAAGCAATCTTAGAAAATTCACAGAGTATTTGAAGGGTACCGTATATCCATGAACATCCTTCTTAGAAAAGAGAAGGGATATTATGCCTATTGCTCAAGAGCGAGAGGGAAATTATGCTTACAATAAGGTCTGAGGTGACAGATTATGTCATTTTCTTGATCACATTATATGACATTTTCTTCCAGTGATGATCATACACTTGCAGTAGTCAGTCATCAAAATGTGTCAGTTGAGCTTAATTTTTCATTGAATCTGCCTACCCAGACCTTAATGTTGTGGAACAGCCTTGCCTTGCCCATTATGATGGGTGTGTTGCCCAGCTCAATTGAATGGCACCTTACCCAACATAATTGGCAAGGTTTGATGATTCCATAGTATTATAGGCATATCTTATACCTCTCACTCTTAAGAGTGAGTATAACACTCCTTGCCCTCCTAGATCTCTTGATCTAACCCTATGTTTAGGTTCATGATATCCTTTGCCTCGTGCCTTCAGATGGGTAAAGCTGATGGGTGGGGGATGTTCCCAAATTGCAGGACTGGATTCAACCATTGTCGCCTCATCCTAAACCCCTTATTTTGATAATCCCCTCACCCTGGGTTTTTACCCTACACAATTCACACATTGATCATGTGAGAAGAAAGAAATTGGATCAAGTGTAGGGTAATGCCCAAAGAGTAGGGAGTTCTCAGGTGGGCTCTTACTTTCAGAACTCCCCCTTCCAAGGGTGTTACTGAGCATACAATTTGACATGATTTTGTATTTTTCATTGTTTTATCTCATGATACCCAGTGAGTATCCAGCAGGCACCCACTGGGGATCAAGGGAAAAAAACAATGTAAGGCATTTCAGAGAATGGAATGCAAGCACTCTTAGTGCGTTTCATCTTCCCTGTGGGATTTTATGCTCTGTGAGGTTACCTCCAAATACACTAGGAAAAAACTTGGAGATTTTATGTATGGAAAGCTTGACTGTCAATTTCTATAGCTGATTTTTCTGCGTTGCAATACACCTATAACAACAACTACTACTAGTACTGATAGCACAATGCACCAATAAAGGAGGCTTCTTCTCCTTAGGCATAACAGCAGAAGCTTAAGCTCAATGTCTTGCATTATTTTAGGTACTGGAGAGTCTTCCCAAAAAAAAGTCTACTGATTTTGAGTCGTGGAGATTTGCTATGCTGTAACAGGGAATTTCCATGTGTTCCAAAGCTTATTTCATTTGGAAATTTGAACCAACTTTGCACTCAAGATTAATTATTTGTATTGTTTAGAACTTGGAGTTTGTGATGGAAAGAAACGAGTTTCAGATTGCATGGAATTTATCTGTGAATTGAACTGCAGAAGCCAAAATATGGAAGCAGTATATAGGAGTGATGATGAGAGTCTGCAAGAGAGGGGAAAAAATTGGGGCAAGAGTTAAAAGGCATTACCGCCTTGGCTCCCTCGCCTGTTAAGAGGGGAGCAGCACCCACATAGCCAGTCAGCCCAACGTAAGGGATGGTGTAAGTTGAAATCAGGTAGTTCAAGCTGTTGGCATATGGATCAAAGGAAGGATGCAGCTTCTCTCCAAATGCATTGTCGAATATTTTTGCCCATGTGTCCTTGCTCAGATCCAGCTGCACACGTGGGAAGAAATATGTTCCCAGTGCTTCTTTGATAGCTCTGTCCAAAATCACAAACTCTGAGCATAAAAGCCTGCACTAGAACCAATGGACGAAACCAAGGATCATGATATTTTTTGTCAAGCCAACGAACAGATATTGTACATACTACTGATGTTTGGCACAAAATAATTCATAAAAGGTCTAGCCAAAAGAAAGAGAAAATTTTATTTATATTTGCTGAAATTGTTGAGGATCAAACTCCCATCTCAACCATCAGGTTACTATTATGAATACACAACACAAGGTGTACTTTGCATACTTATTCCTCAATTGTTGAAATTCTAGAAAATTAAATTTGAGGCTGCCAAAATTTGTTTTCTGAAATAAATAAATACTTGATAAAGAAGTGCTGATTGTCAGTTGTAGGTACAGTATATGTTCTTCTGTGAGAGATAATTCTTACCTCAAGTGCCCAACTTCCTGGAGTCCCAACTGCACGAAAATGTCTGTTGTGAATGTATCCAGTTTAGCTTTCTGTACACCAATGGGTTCAGGACCTCCACTGGGTAAGGAAGGGTCAACAATGTCTAAGCCATAGCCATATGAAGCCCAGAGGAAGTACTCGGCCTCAAGCCACTCTAAGTTGAGAGCTACTTGGATGGTATGAAAGTCGCTCACTGTGAAATTCTCCAGTGCTGTTGATACTGTCCAGCTGCTGCTGGGTACTATGAATCCAACCAACATGAAACTCACAAACACCATAACAACAAATCTGTTAGGTAGAGCCATTTGCAATAGATCACAAATGAGGAACCTGCAGATCTCCTACTATAGCAGAAGTATATACTAAAACTCTCTCTACAAAAACTTCTGCACTTTCAAATCTTCATGAGCAGCTGCAATCTTATCTTGTTCTTGCAAAACACCTGAGTGAGTACTAATTATATATATTGCTACTTGATCTGCTCTCCCCTGACCTCAATCACACAAGGAACTTCAGGTGAATTGAATCTAAATTACATTCCAAAGATCCATACCATGAAAATCTTCTCTCTCTCCATAGAATTGTGTAAGGAATTGCCAGAAATTTTTTCTGATCTCCATACTGAAATGCCTATAACAAAGGCCCTTGCCGTAATCTCAACATACCTCTAGGGTGTGTATACTGAAAGAAGTGAAGATCCATCGTCAACCTCTCACCGAGAGTAAAAATTCTGTAAATGCATATCATGGCAAGGGAGAGCTCTTCACCTCCTGCTACCTCTTTGTAATCCATGTTTTGAGCCATTCTGAATTTGAAGCTTTGTCAAAATTGGATACAATGCCCCAACAATCAAGTAGAAGGGAAGTCTAGCAATTTGTATAAGTTTTGTCCGTGTAGAAGCTTGGTAAAACAGATCTGTTCTGGTCCCTAAGTCATGTCAACTTTGCCTCCAAGAGGTTGGTGCTTCGAGTGTCATCAAATTGCCAGCCTTTCTGCAGCCACCATGAAGGCCCCTGTATTCTCTTGAATGTAGCAATGATGGGTGTGTCTGAACTGCATCCATCTTTGAAAATTGTACTGAAATGTTTGTCAAAAGTGGACGAGTCTCCAGATGGCAAACTTTTATGTGTAGGGTAAAGCCCTAAGACTAGGGCTTTACAGAAATAAGGGACCCCAAGGTGGGAGCCTGAATTTCTGTAAATCCCCGGACTTTCATGTGCTTTAACATAGTGTAAATACTGCCATTGATGTTTTTTAAACTTTTTTTTCTGCAGGTGTTATGCTTTTCGAAAAACCCACTGGTGTTTAACCTTTGTGAGGCATCCTCTGGAAACACTAGAAAAAATAGCACAGGTTTTTACAAGCATTCAAAGGAAAGAAGAAATAACACACACCAGAATATATAGGTTCACCATTCAATATTCACTGTTCTACCTCACTCTACCATTAGGGCTTGTGAACCCATCACAAACCTACCCAAAACTAATATGTGAACTTGGGCAAGGAGCAGAAGAATGAACTAGGCCTCAGCCCCTGCCACTCCATATGGAAAAAGCAGCTTGCTTTTGTGTAATGGTGAAGTGAAGTGGCAAACTGTTTTGATGTGCAAACTAACATTGCCACTTCACTTCATCCATTTCATGACACAAGTACATGAAAGCCAATTTGGCCAAAGCTAAACTTAGCCAAAAGCATGTGCCAGATTATCACATATATATGTGATGGATTGAGTCTAACTTGAATAGGATGGGTTCACACTTAGCATTCAGAGCTCACACAGGGACAGTGTGAGGTCCTGGTCTTTCCTAAGTTACTTTGTGACAAGAAATATCACTGAAACCCCAGAAACCTAAAAGGCCATGATTCTGAAGGACTAACCAACAGGCTAAAATCATCTTCAAGGAAGGGGGTAGGCTAGAGATGAAGAAATGGGGATGATACGAGAGCCCCAAGTTTTTCTCACAGAATAATATCAGTGCAGAGGATTGGATCTATTCCATAAAATCAGTTTCATTTCATTGTATTAACAACTACATGTGATATAACAAAAACTTGGGTGATTTTTAAACTTGGTAAACTTGCTGTTTTGACATTTTCTACACCAACTAACACTCGGAATGATTGTGACCAATCAGCTGACATGATGCTCTTTGCACTCACTGAAACCTCCTGACGCACCTAATGCAACTGTCCTTGCCACCTAATGCATGCACAACTTAAGTTTTTGGGTTCTTCAGAGTTGGTCATTCACTACATGTGATGCTGTGACAAAATCCATACCAGAACAGTAATAGGCATGCCTGTAAGGCGTATCCCAACCAGTGTTTTTTTTTGGGGAAGATTTTCACAATGTGGCGAGAAAAGAAATGGAAGGTGCCAATGGTACAAAGTTGGGTTTGGGAATTTTTTTTGGCTAAAAATGGGCCCAAGTTGCCACATTATGAGTGAAAAAAAATTCTAAAGTTGCCATGTTTAAAGAATAGGTTCCAATAAGTTGCCTCATTATAAGAGGAATCCTAATTTTTTTTACTTCCCCCTTCTAACTTGTAGCCAAAGTTGGCTAAGCCTCTTGTGCATGATCATCAACCTGCTAACTTCACAAATGCAAAATAAGAAACATTGATCGTAACTCCTTATGAGTGTTGGGTGGTTCCCACATTTTTTAAGAAAGGGTTTTAAGAACAAGGCTCATTATTTAAATTATCTTTTCAAGATTAAGAGAACCAAGCATGAGAATATTAAGCTTTTGATTTTTTCTTAAATAACTAGTTTCTAAAGTTTTGGTTCTCATAACTTTAAGAATGATCAATTATCTAAGACAATTCTCATAACCTAGTTATAATGAAAATAGAATTAAAAATTGAGAATCTTTTAGAATTAAAAAAAAAAAATTTCAAATTTGCATAGTTTTACAATTTTATCTTAATCAAAAGAATCTCCTTAACTTGGTGGGAAAAAAAATAAATTATATGTTTATCAACCTTAATAAAACGCAATAATCTCATATTACACAAATAATGAAATAACAACATTGAAAAACCATGTACATATGGACCATTTTGTTATATTGTCAAAAGATTTAAAGTGGAAGTGAATAATTCAATGAAAAAAAATGTGTTAAAATTTGACAAGAAAAGGCATAAGGGGTTTGGCTCATCTAAAACAAGTTCCTAAGGAAGTTTATAAGAATGCTAAGAGTTACAAAATTGCCATGACATCACCATTGAAACTTGCAACATTCTAAATTAAGAGGAGCAACATGGAGGATTTCACCTTAAGCTCTAAACTGTATTTTGCAAGATCAAAATGAAAGGAATTGTAAAACAACCACAAGAAGGACGAACATAACATGACAAAAAGATAAAAAATAAGAATCTCACATATGGTTATTGACCTTTCAACAATGCAAAAAATTATAAGATTGACAATAACATGGACAATTAAATATGTGCTAGGCTATCAGATTGTAAGTGTAAATACTAAGCTCTCAGATTGAGAGTTCAAATCCTGGTTCAACCCCTTCTCCTCACCCTTTGTGAGGAAACTCAGCTACCCTGGTAGTCATGGTCGAGGATCTGTTGCCAGAGTTTTGGATACAACAAAGAAAAAGAAAGAAAAAGAAAAGACCTTCCATAATTTATACTGAGAAATAGGGTCCAATCCACGGTCCAAAATTGGGAAAGCCCATGGCCCCAGAGCTCTACCCAGGTTTAGGGTTTAGGGTTTAACCACTTTTGGTGTCCAATTCAGTTACATTTTTAGGGTTTTCCCAATGTGGGACAGGGAGGGTTCATCTCCTGGTTCCACTTGAGGTTGTACCAGTACCAGTTGTGATATTACAAAAGGATGGAGAACACCGGTTGAACAGCGGCCCTGGTGGAACCCTGTATTAGCAGCCGGAACGAGGTCGAGGCCGGTTAAGGGGTTCGTTGGGCTTCGCCAGGCTTTGTATTGTGCTTTGTCTTGTGGCGGAAGGTTTGCAGGATATGCGTGCGCAAATGGTTGTGAACTCATTTGTTGTCTCTTGATGGCCGCCAATTCTGCTCTCAAACTACTTCTGGGCAGTGTCCATAAGAATTGGAATGTGGCGATGGAGGTGGTGGCCGCTTCTTCTTCCCCTTACCACAACTTTCATGAAGCAACAACAACAATAACAACAGTCCATGCTTTTGTTTCAACAACGTCCAAGCTCGTCTCGTCTCCCCCCTGTAGGCAGCAGCAGCAGCAGCGATCATTCTCTTCCAACAAACTTTCTCTCATAGCCTTTTCTTCTCTGTCGGAATTAGGTCGAGTGAAGAAGAAGGCCACGGAGCCGCGAGTTCTACATAGTTGTAGTAGCAGATTCTCTAGCTCAGTGTTTGGAAGAAAGCAGCAGTCCTGGAAATTTCAGCTGTGCGAGGAGAGGAAACTCCTCGGCTCCGTGACTAGGTTTAACAATGTGCGCCTTCTAGCATCATTCAATGTTCCACCGGTCTTCGGAGAAGAAGAGAAAAGTGGTTTGGAGGATAAAGATTCTCCGGTGAAGCTGTTGGGAAACCAGAGTTTGAAGGAGGAGGAGGAGCAGCAACAGCTGCTTCTTGAGGAAAGACCATTAGGGTCATCAGGAGCTGATCCATATTTATGGGAGGATCAGTTTCTCAAGGACAGTGCCAAAACCAGGCAACCGAAGCCAATGTGCTACTACTTCACACAAGTCCTTTGCACACTGGTACAATAGTTTTCTTTCTTGGAATTCATCCTCTCCTGTTTGCAGAGTTTCTTTTTTGTTACCATGTGAATCAAATTCATTCATGATTCTGCAGCATGTTCTCATTTTGTCACACTCATCAGGAAGTTATTGAACACACATTTCGGGTTTAGTTTTTGAGGCCACAGAATCCTAGAACCCTAAACCCTGTAACCTGAATGCAATAAACACTCATAATTGACCTTGAATCCTTTACATTGTAAGCTGATCCTGGAGGTTTTAGGTACAAGGAGCTTGTTGCTTCCTTGTGGTGGTTTTTGTTAAAATGCAGAGTTCAGGATATGGCTATGACTTCATGTATTGATGATTATGAGTTGATTCATGGCATGGAAATTGCAGGCTTGTAGTGTTTCTTCATATACAGATTTTGGGTCTTAAGCTTTTGGCTGAGGTTGGAATAGAATCAAAGGATTTAGGGTTCACAATGATGAGCTGGTAACTGTGAAGATTTTGGACATTTTTTGCACTGTGTATGGAAGAACTAAAAATGTGACATATGAGGCAGATGGAAGATGCACAGCATATGGCTAAATTCAGTCACTTGTATCCTGATTTACCTGTAAGAGCCATGGATGTGCACCGTCTCAAGAAGCAGCCATTTGACTACTATTTAGTCTTAGATCTGGAGGGAATGGTTGAGATTTTGGAGTTTCCTATTATAATGATCGATGCACGTACCTTAAAAGTTGTGGATCGATTCCATCGGTACACTCCCTATCATTTTGTTTTGTGTTCCTGCTCCATTTTCTTTTCCTTGCCTTTGTGTGTAGTTGTGGTTCATCATGTGGGTATTGTACAATGAGTTATATTTTTGTGTCTCTTTCCTGTATTCTCCACAGCTTTTCTATCCTTTGTGTGCAATCGATGTCTCCTATTTCATTTATCATTGATCAACATTTGTCGGCAATCTGTCATTTGAATCTCTTGGGCTAACTGAAGTTTTGGATTTTGTAGATTTGTACGGCCAGTGAAGATGACAGAAGCCAGGCAGGCAGAGTATGTTAGTGGAAAATATGGCAGATGGGGCCTTGATAGGTTTACTCCTCTCTCTCTTACCCAAAACTCTGAGCAGGTTATTATATACTTATCTACACCCACAGTAGGGATCTGACAAGGTCAGTGGTGAGTAATGGCAGCTAGTCACTGTCATTCATTATGAAGGTGATGATCTGATGACATTCACAAGGTTATGACAACTCTCATTTTTGTCATGCATGTTTTGGCTTGACTGGCACTGAAATGATGATTACCTTCAGAGTATTGTTGTGGAGTTTCCTCTGCAATCTCATGGATCTGTTGAACAGTTGTTATTGCCACTGTGCTCCTCATTGTTCTGGTAACCTGCATTGTTGGGGGCAGGGTGTGGCATGATACAGCTATTCCTTTTACTGAAGTATTGAAGGCATTTGAAGAGTGGTTGGAGAGACAGGAGCTTTGGGAGCCATACAGTGTAACCAAACTCAAGGATGCTGCTTTTGTAACATGGTGGGAATTGCTCTGAAATATCTTGCAACTTCTTGATATCTTGTTCTTCTATCTGTTATGCAACTTCTTTCTAGTTCAGATGCTGATCCTGGCCTACATCAAATATTCAACTATCCAGCACATGTGTGATAAAACCTGTTTTTGGTTTTCAGGCCTATGATTTGGTCCTCTCCTTCCAGGCTTATGGAGGACATGTATAAGTTACTTTAGGTTAGCAACACTATTGTTGTCTACAGGAGATGGCTCTAAGTTCAAGTTGCATAGTTAATTTCAGTAGTTTGTTCCCTTAACCCTGGGAAATAGTTGCTCAAATCCTCTTGATGAAGAGTGGACCAATATGCAATGAAGGGACCAATGAAATAGCAAGATATCACATTGCTCCAGTAAGATCTCACTCAGTTCTTCATTACCCAATGTTCTGTTATCTGCATGCTGAATTGAAGACAAATGTTTCCGAGCTTTCTTGAGTATGTTAAACACTGCAGGGAAAGGATTAGAAGGTGCAGATCATAGTCAATGTACTTTTCATATTGAAAATTTCAGATGGTGGGTTTGCAGCGGAAATTGGGATGTGAAGACCAAAATTCCAGAACAATGTGAAACTTCTGGAATTGATCTTCCTCCATACTTTAATGAGTGGATTAATTTGAAGGACATCTACCTCAATTTCTACAAGCAACGGGTTTGCCTGTTACCTCCAGCATTTTTCTTACACAATCATAGCTCTTGTTCAAGTACAGTATGCACTTGGAAACATGCCAACTCGGTGTACTCTTGAGAACTGTTCCTGCTTTGCATTAGGTGTTTCATGGAGGTGCAGTTGACCCTGCTTAGCATCATGCTATCCATTACAAAGAGGAAATCGCAATGCTTGATAACTCCTGCAATCTTGACTTTTTAAAACCCAGTTAGATTTTTACTATTTTAGCTGATGTGATAGTGCTGTTAAAGATGCCTAGTTTGAATATAAATCTGAAAGTGTTGAAAATTGGGTGAATAAGTCCCATAAGAGGAAATTGTTGGTATATGGCTCCTTTGATTTATGAACACTAACATTGGATGTCTTTGGAATTGCAGGCAGGAGGGATGTTGGCAATGCTTAGGGGCTTGAAAATAACAAAGTCAGGAACACATCACTTGGGTTTGGATGATGCCCTCAATATAGCGCGGGTTGTCCAGCGAATGCTGAGTCATGGTGCAACTCTCAAGATCACGGCAAAGCGAAAAGCTGGTGATGTCAAGGCTGTTAGATGGACATTTCAAAATCGCATAAAATAAATGCTGTGAATGAACAACAGGGTTTAGGGTCTTTCAGAATGTCTTTTATCATGTGCACAACTATCAATTTTGAAAAGCAAAATCCTTACTAGAAAGTTCTTCCACATTTTCAAGTCACTTCAGTGGTGAGCAGAAATCATGAAACACACACTGCCAGGATGGGTTGCTGGTGAGTTCTTTTTCTGAATAGGGAAAAGAAAGAATCTTCACTCCAACTACAAGTGATACAAAGGTGAAATTGATGATCCAATGGGCTTGTATGTATATTAACCTATGTCGAAGGTGCAACTTTTGGCAGTGGGATGATCAGGCCGTCATAGCTTGTCTAAGACTAAAGTTGCAAATGAGTATCTTCTCTTAGACGGCCACAAAAGTCTGTGTTTCCAGAATGTGGAAATTTCATAGCTGCAATTTTACAGCAATGGGGTAACAATGATGTCAAAGTACATTACTGGGTTGAAAATGTTTCTTCCCATATAGTGAAAAGCAACCCATCATTGGAACTCAAAGACAAATGCTACAAGGATTTAATCTATCAATCCATCCTGGTTGGAGATGTAGTCTGCTGAATAAAAGAGGGAAGATTTTCATTTAATTCAACTCACTCTCAATGGCACTCCATTTACATAAGTTATTTTTGGTGTGCATGCAAGAATGGTACTGTCTAAACTTTCTTTGAATGGATGATCCCATTTTGTGTGTTGGGGCATCTCCACCCACTCCCCCTGTTTGGGCTTCTAAGAGTGTTTATCACATTCAACATAGAGTGTTAATTGTTTCCTCATCCTCACCAATAAACGTGAAAAATTGAACATTATAAGTGCAAGATTACTAAATGCCATCAAGTGGGCCACAGGGAACCAGCAGCCACCAGTGCACCATTAAGGATGGATGGTAAGTGGTCATGAAACAGTTTTCTGTTGGGTTACAGTTCACTAGCTAACCATGGTTGTTAGCTTGGTTGCTGTTTTTTATTACCTACCTAATAACAAGCCACTTGAGTACTAAAATCAGCCTTACCTATGTATAAACCCTAAACCCTAATAGTTACCTATTTTCCTACCTATCTCCCTATATATGAGATCTAGTTCTTACAGAATTGGTCACCAAAATGAAACCAAATATAAACTCAGTTGAGGTTCATCCACAATTGTGTAATAATGGGCATCCAGTGGATGGCAAGCTGGTGGGTGCTGGTTCACTGTGGCCCATAAAGTGGGGTCGATCATTATAGTTGGCCAATCAAAAGCAAAGAAATGATTTAAATGTCATCAAGTGAGTTAATAATTATGGTTGGCCAATCAAATGTAGCCTTTTTTTTATACATGGCCTTTTAAGAAGCACAATATCCTATGCAAATTACAAGTCCAAACCCAAGTTCATAGTGTGTAAAGGCTATATACTTCATCCATAGTACATTGTGCAGTTCATTTTTAGCACATCTAGTGAAGATGTTTCTAAAGTAGCTTCTCAGGTGATATGCACAACATGTTTTAGATGAAGTGCAACATTTATACATGGGTTTGAGTTAGTAAATGTCGTTAGGGTCAGTAATTTGTACAATATTCAATGCTTGTAAAAGATATTGCATAGTAAAAGGATCACTATTGATTGGTGGGTTATCATGATTGGTTCACATGCTTTATTTTAAATGGTCTTTCACTTTATATTGTCTCATTTTTCATGTGTATGGGTGAGAATTGAAAAATAATTGTACGCCATGTTGGATGTGATAAAAACTACTCTAAATAATCCAAGAAGGAGGTATGGGTGATATAGTTTTATTTTCAAATTTATTTTATGCAACCAGTGACAATCATCCCTAGGAAGATTAAGTCTGGCTGTAAACGAAATATGAAATACAAAATTTTAATCATCAGATTTTCAATATTTTTGGCTACATATTGAAAATCAGACATAGAATCTGGCGATTTTCACTACTTTTTTTTCTCACTTCTGGCGATTGAAACCCTAAAGGAAAAAAACACTTCATTTTCAGTTAGGGTTGAGCCCTTTCTCATGTGGTGGTTACCAAGCCACAACCGTCAACCGTCAGAAGAAGCAATCGCACGAATGCGCACGCAGCGCGTGGGGGGCAGGGCAGTTGGCAGTTGGAGGAGCAGCCGCCAGATTCGGCCGGCTGCTGGTGCCAGGGGAAAAATTGCTCTTAGACATCTTCTTCTTCAAAACTGTGCAAATACTTCTTGCACTCTTCACAAACTCAGGCTAATCTCATCGGCATCCTTGTCTCTGGAATATGTCCTTGACACATGCTTCAGAACAAGCTGCCTGATCTCTGCAATTTATATATACACACACATAATCCTCCTGCACCGCACCGGACGCAGCAGCTCACAAGTTCTGGGTCGAGTCTGATCTCCGTATTGCACTGTAACAGCTTGTGCTCTCCATCACATGATCATCACCTTCTTGTCCAGAGCGTGCTAGAATTAAATAATTTCTGGATCATCCTGCACGAGTTCACAAACGTCCAACATTTACTTGCTGCACCTGATCAATAGTTTCACGCAAGAACAACATCCCTTGTTGTTGTTGTAATAATTTCAATTCAAAAGCTCCAATATGAGAGAGTGCCTTTCCATTCACATTGGCCAGGCGGGAATCCAAGTGGGCAATGCCTGCTGGGAGCTCTACTGCCTGGAGCATGGAATTCAGGTAAAAATTCGCGAACAACAAGAATCAAAACAAAGAATAATCATTCATTCCAGGTTTTGTTGATCTGAGGATTCGAATCCTAGTTGTAACGATGGGTGATTGATCACAATTGCCTCAGATTCCGGTTATAATATTATGTGACGTAGCTTCGCAAGTTTTGCATGTGTCTAGAATCATAAGAGATTAATCAATCTTCTTGAGTTTGATCACATGAGTTTTTCGATGTTGGTAATTTCGGTCTCTTGATCATCATGCATGATGAATGGTGGAATTAATTCTGTCGTATTTTATATATTGTGGTGCCATGATATTGCTGCAGCCGGATGGACAAATGCCAAGCGACAAAACAGTGGGAGGAGGAGACGACGCCTTCAATACATTCTTCAGCGAGACTGGCGCCGGGAAGCACGTCCCACGCTGTGTTTTCATGGACCTGGAACCGACAGTGGTGGATGAGGTCCGCACTGGCACGTACCGCCAGCTATTCCATCCCGAGCAACTCATCAGCGGCAAAGAAGATGCCGCCAACAACTTCGCGCGTGGCCATTATACCAGTAATACACAAGAAGCTCTTGGATGATTCATGCCCAAGTGTGGGAAAATTGTCTAACTTTACCTTCAAGAATCGGCTAAAAACGCAAGTAACAGGGAATTGATTGTGCAATACAGGGAGTTTTGCAACGTTCTTAGGGAGCCTCAAAGGGAAAGTTCAATCTTGCCATGATCTAGAAAGGTAGTGTGAACCAATGTCAAAGAGGAAGTTGATAATTTTCCCTTGGTTGGAAAGCAGCACCTTGAAGTTTTCCTTTGACATTGGTTCTAAGAGAGATTTCTAACAGGGATAACTGAGAGCTTTCCCACACTGCATACAGGGAGTTGTACCAAAACTTCTTGTGATATATAATTTACATCTAATCGCTTGATCAGCATCTTGAAATTCTTGCAGGCTTTTTGCACACACCGATTCGAGATCATGGATGCTACTTGTTGCAAAATTAGATCAAAATTCTGTGAATCAAAAATCCATTGTCAGTTTTCAATTAGATCTTTGCAGTCTACGCGGGCCTTGAGTGCCTGATAGAACCCCACCGTTGTTTACATAATTTCATTTGCAAATTATCATGTTCTGCCTGCTGCAGTTGGCAAGGAGATTGTGGACTTGTGCTTGGATCGGATCCGCAAGCTCGCCGACAACTGTACGGGACTGCAGGGATTCTTGGTGTTCCACGCCGTTGGTGGTGGCACTGGCTCAGGTCTGGGCTCCTTGCTGCTGGAGAGATTGTCCGTCGACTATGGGAAAAAGTCGAAGCTGTCTATGTGCGTGTTTCCAAGTCCCCAAGTTTCTGGAGCAGTGGTGGAACCTTACAACAGCGTGCTCTCCACTCACTCTCTTCTGGAGCACACCGATGTGGCTGTCATGCTTGATAACGAGGCAATCTACGATATCTGCCGCCGGAATTTGGACATTGAGCGACCCACTTACACCAATTTGAACCGCCTCATTACCCAGGTGCTGCAGACCCATTTGAAATCATAATTTCCTCAACTAGTTAGCAGCATGAATTCATGATGTTGTCGCAGCCTAACCAATTTGTAAATGAATAGGTCCAGCACTAATGTTCAGTTCTGAGTCGAGGACAGTCTAGAGACCTTCAAACTTGATACATTATCAGGTTCAAGTGTGATTCCAAGTTCATTAACAACGAAATTCAAATCTGCAAAATTCTTTCAGTCTGGAAATTTTGTGAAAGAGAGTGATCTTAGAGCAGCTCACTATGTGGCCCTGCAAAAGAAATTTCAATGAAGAAAAGTCAAAACATGCTGGTTCGGCTCAACAAAGTGGTTTCAAATGGCCCAGCCTTTTTCGACAGGATGCTGAGGCTGGTAAAAGGCAGTGCAGCAAAGCCTAATTAAACCTGCTGTTGATTGGCTAGATAATTTGTTTGGTCCAGGTGGGTTGCTATTAGTAATCTCCTGGCACGTATTTGCAATCCCGGTTTCAGTTTTGTTTGTGGGGTTGGAAAAAGTAAAGAACTAAACTTGGATGTGAGAAATATTTTTCCAGGGTCAGTCATATGCTGAGCACAGGAAGAGATGCTCTTCGCAATGCTAAGCTTACTTGCATTCTGTTGCTGTGGCGCAGGTCGTGTCGTCTCTTACAGCCTCCCTACGGTTCGACGGAGCGCTTAACGTGGATCTGACGGAATTCCAGACCAACTTGGTCCCGTACCCAAGGATCCACTTCATGCTGTCGTCTTACGCGCCCGTCATCTCGGCCGAGAAGGCGTACCACGAGCAGCTGTCGGTATCGGAGCTGAGCAACAGCGTGTTCGAGCCGTCCAGCATGATGGCCAAGTGCGATCCTCGTCATGGCAAGTACATGGCGTGCTGCATGATGTACCGGGGCGATGTGGTACCAAAGGACGTGAACGCATCGGTGGGCACCATCAAGACCAAGCGCACCATCCAGTTCGTGGACTGGTGCCCCACGGGCTTCAAGTGCGGCATCAACTACCAACCGCCCACAGTGGTTCCTGGAGGCGACTTGGCAAAAGTGCAGCGCGCGGTGTGCATGATCTCCAACACCACCAGCGTTGCAGAAGTGTTCTCACGCCTGGATCACAAGTTCGACCTCATGTACGCCAAGCGCGCTTTCGTTCATTGGTACGTTGGTGAGGGTATGGAAGAGGGCGAATTCTCCGAAGCTCGCGAGGATCTTGCGGCACTCGAAAAGGATTACGAAGAAGTCGGCGCCGATTCCACGGAAGGCGATGGAGAAGACGAAGGAGAAGAGTATTAATTAAATTAGAAAGCACCGCCACAATACACAAGTTCTACACTCAACTTAGTTGACATCATTTTCAAAAAAAAATTCCTCATGGATGTCCACCACCCATATTTCCACAACGACCTCGAGAAAAAAAATTTGGAACAAAAATTTCTCAAAAACTTTTTTTCAAAACTCTTAAACAATTTCTCTTTAATCCTCTTTTAGAATGTCGTTCAGATCAGTTCCATGCAGACTCTACACTCTGTAGGATCATACAATTATGATTATTATAAGTCCTCTATATCAGCCTCAGCGTTATATCCTGCAACAGCAATAATATATGACAACACATTGTGATGTACAACTTGTAGTAGTAAATTGTGAGTTGGCAGACACTTGTGACCTGAACATGCTCAAGGGTGTTGTTTTAGATGCATGGGATTGCTATGGTGCCAACTATTCAACAAAGATTTTTGAAAAATTGAGACATTGATTTCTTGCCTCTGTTAGTAATTATTAGTACATTAGTAACTGATTGGGTTGAGCATGAGTACTTAGAGGTTTCTCTTAGAGAATGCTTCTTTCTATCCATGACTAAACGCACAGAGACTTTGTGCTGTTTCTGAAACACCATGTAAAGAATCATTTTTGCAGATTTGCTGGATTGCTCCCATGACTAATTGTTTGTCTTTTCTGCATCGTTCTTCCAATAGGTTATATTGGGCCCACAGTTCATATCTTCCACAAGTGGATAGAAAGCAAACTGGTTAGGCATGTTTCTTGTCGCTTCTTTGTTTAGTACTTTTTGCTGAAGGATCACATGACAACTACTTTTTTTGCTAAGAGGTTAGAGATGGGAGAGAGAGACGATGTAGTTGCCCGCATATATTAGAATGAAGTGAGCAGAAACATCAACAAGTTCACTGATGATGTAGTTGCTCGCATAGATCAGAATGAGGTGAGCAGAAACATCAAGAAGTTTATTGATAGCAATTTCTAGATATGGAAGTTTCAGACGACAATAGTCTTTCGGTTAAAAGAACAAATAGACATTGCTGAAGGCTTTGAGATGATCGAAAATGATGATGAGATAAGAGGATTTGGAAGTAGCATGACAATCAAGCCATGGCACTCATCATTCGAAGTGGTTGCAATTGATAAGAAGGCTATGGTGAGTCTCATAAACTACAGAATTTCTGCAACAATGTGGTGAAATATATCTATCATGTACGAACAGAGTGTGAAAGAGAAGAAGCACGTACTCCAACAACACTTCTTTAGTCTTACCATGGGACTTGATCAAGATATGTCTAGCTTTATTTCTAAAGTGGAGGCATTAGTTGTTCAACTGAATGACATGCGGGGAGATCACTCAGCATGTCATCATCACTAAGATTTTGTGTGCATTATCAATTGAGTATCAAAATGTTTTATCCACATGGGATGCATATCCGAAGGAACGTTAGACTTTGAGAACTTGATTGGGGGTGTTTGCAAGCTTCAATGTACACAAAAATGAGTCACAATTTGATAGTTTTCAGGGCAACTCATTTTTTATGTGGCTTTGTAAATTTTCTGATGAAAATGTGCAATTTAAAAAATGATTTTAAGAAAATTTTAATCATGTTATGAAATTGATGCATATATGAACAATTCAATTATCGATTGAAGTACACTCTGAAATTGTAATTGTTTGTTGCAACACTATAACATAATAAAAGGATTAAAGAATATTAGTTTTAATGAGAATTTATCCACACTTTTTTCTACATTTAAAGAGTCAATCATAATGAATATTTTTTTTAAATCATTTTTTAGGTTGTAAAATGTTCTTCCATTGAAAATGTAATTGGGCAAAGTGTTATTTATATCATTTTACAAAAATAAAGTGAAAATTTATATATTGTTGTTTCACTATTATCAAATAGGACATTTTGAACAAGTTTTTCAAAATTATTGTTTTATATCTACATAAAAACATAATTATGAATCAATTTCATATTCATGGTTTTTTTATTTATCATAAATCAATCATATGTAATTTTTTAAATAAATAAAAATAAATGAAATCTTACATATTACTTTTGATACTATATGTACTTTCAATTTTGACTCCATTTGTTTACACCATACCTTGCAAATGTCCATTGTGTGTTTGTTTGAATTTGAAACTTTGAATATTATTTTAAATCAAGATGCCACAAAAAAAAAAGTAATTTACATCTCTTAGCTCGCACAATGGAAGGAGTGGTTCCAATTCTGATTTGGGAATAAGTCCAAAGATAATAAAGAAGAGGAATGATATCTAAAGGTCAAGATAATAAAAGAAGAGGAATGATACCCTAAAGGTCAAGAAATAGATGAAAGGCATTGTTACCATGGAAAAGGGCATTCGGAAAGAGAATGTGACAAGAAGAATCAGGCCAAGAAGGATGAAAGCTTTGTTAACTCATAGAGATTTTTGACTTTGTTGTGTTAGTGTTAATTATTATGTGATTATTACAATATAATGTATGATGGACATCAAAACAATGAGATGAATGACTAGATTGTTGATGCATGTGCTTTGAGCATGTATGGCTAACCAAAAAGATTGGTTCTCATGTTTGTGAACTCAATTTAACTTGGCACTTGGGGAGTGCAGATCTTACCAATAGTCAAAAGCTTGAGGCTCATGGTGTTAGGACTATACATGTCTATAGTTTGGTTAATGGGAGTTGGTAGAAATCTATGCTAGATGGAGTTTTTTATGTGCCTTAAAGAATTTTTTTTTAAAAACAAGGGAGTTAAGATGTTGACAAGGGACTTGCTACTACTTACAATAAGAAAACATGTTTTCTCATTAATGATGAAGGAGGAGGTAAAGTGGTTATGGTAGGAATTAGATATGGTAGCAAGTTTCATAAGTTTTAGATCAAAGGAGTAATGGGTTGAAGTTTGTTCTTGACACAAAGTGGCCTTAGTTAAGTAGTTATGCATTCTTTAAAAACTCAATGTAACAAACAATAATCTATAAACATGGTGCATGAATACTTTGGTCACTTTCAATCTAACACATTGATTTTACAGATGGCAAAGAATGGAAGGGTAATAGACATGTGCCTAGTGACAAAAAAGAGGATATCAAATTGTGTGAAAAGGTGAAAGCATAGTTAGGAGGACTATTTGGACTATCATAGTAATAGTTTTTTTGAATTGTAAATGCTCTCAAAATGTAAAGCCATATCCAACATTAATATTGTGAAAAAATTTATCATTCAACTTGCAACAAAATTTAATGGGAATCATATTTTTAAAAATGGATGAATTTTAAGAATAGAGTTGATTCATAATGAACTTTTGAAATTATGATATTAAGTTTGTCATGCATATATGTAAAATGAAAAACTTGGCTTCTAAAAGTATGTCATAATAATGTTAAAATAAAAATCTAAAAATACACCACCATCAAATGAGGAATTAAAAAAAAAGATGCATTGAAAATTTTCCAATACAAGATGTTTTTATTTTTAAATTTTTTAAGTGCCATGATATTTGTTATTTTCAATAATTTATAGTCCATTTCAAATTGAAAATTTCAAACTCACTTGATTTTTTGAGCCAATCACATATCTAGTGATATTTAAAGGGTGGTATACCAATTTTTTTATAAAAAAAGAAGGGATAATTATAGCATTTATAGTTTAATAATTATTATAGTTTTAATAATTTTACCTAGTGTAGGATGTGGACTTTCCAAAATATCAAAAGTGAATCACCTAACCCTGTTTTTATTTAAAGGTTATATTTTAGGCAAAAATATCATACCAAAATGTGACCAAATGAGTGTAAATTAATTGTGTGGAACAAGGTATTATATTATTTTCAATGACAATTATTGTGGATATTGATTTGTGTTTTGCATTAAAATATATATATAATACTAGAAGGTTTCAAAAATGTGAAAGTTAAAAGCAAATGAGTTAAATAAGAAATGCCATGATGAAATTTCAAAATGATAATGAAGGTGAATACATCAATAACGAATTTAAAGAATATCTAATAAAGGCTAAAATTTGTCATGATATTAACACACCTTTAAATTATCCTCAACAAAATTAAAAGGTTGAAAGGAAATATCACAATCATTAAAAGTATGCACAAAGGGTGTAATCACAAAATTATTATTTGCCCCACATCTTTATTACTTTACAACTTACATTTAAAAGCTACAAGTTAGCTAATCAAAATGACATTGCAAAACTAAATTGGCCATTTAAAAAAAAATTCATAAAATCATTATTTACAAGTCGATGAAAAATAATTTATTACCCAAAAAGGAGTTGCACCATACCATTATTTAAAGGTATACACTTAAAAAATTTCCCATAAATATGTCATTTTAAATCATTTCAAGCCCTTTTAAAAGTTCATTGAAAAACAAAAACATTGGTTACACTACTTTAAAAATGTTTTTTGGTATATAATTTACATACTCATAACATTCATTTTAAACGTATCCAAATGTTTCCACACTATGTCAAAAATGTTTTTTTGTATACATACACCAAAAAATTCAACATTAACTTGACTTATTAATAAAATGTGAATAACTAAACAATGGTTCCATTTTTTGTGGGTCATTATATTATGATTGCAACCACCATATTTTATGCATGACGACTAAACATAAATTTGTGACCTCAAAAGCCATTCAAACAACAGTTCATGTGTTGAATTGAACTGATTAAAAAAAACATGAAAACACCATTGTAGGTATGAATTATGGACAGTGCACTAGCCCTCAGCAGGCTACTTCAAGACAATTGGATGCATGTCATATGTTCTTCAGCCTTAGAAAAAACTCGATCTTAAATTATGAAAACTATATGTGTTAGATATTATAGCTTTAGTTCTAAGGCTTAAAGGTTATGACATCCATTGAAAAAGTAAATCATTATATGTTTTGATGTTCTCTTTCAAGAAGAGGAGATACCTAAGCATGTAAACAATCAACTTGGGTCTATTAACATTTCCATTTCACTTTATGAGATGAACATCAACATGCAACAATATTTTTATTAGTTCATGTATTTATCTAGCCAAATATGATTACTAAAGAGGTATCGATTGATCCTCCAATCATTAATAATCTTCAAGATATTCAACTTGAAGTAGGAGCAAACATCAAACATAATGCAAATATTAATGATGGTTTTTATAACCAATGAGTTAAGGGTTCACCACACAAGCTTGCAAATTATTATGTTGAAGGTGCACCACCTTTTGCAAGCCCATTGAAATTGAAGACATACTCAATGAACAAAACACTTCTATTAAAGCATTTCATTTGGCCTGCAAAAAAAATAATGGGAAGCAACAATGCAAGATGAGTATGTCTTTGCTGTATAACAAAACTTGGATTTTGATAGATATGCCAACAAGTCAAATTTTGGTTTTCCAATGCAAATGGGTTATTTGAATCAAGACTAATGTACAAGGGGAGATCTTTATTTATAAGGTTAAAAGTTATAACAAAAAGGTTACTCTCAAACATATGATATTTGTTTTGATGGCACTTTCATAGTTAAGTATGACTCCATATGGAGTGTCTTGGTCATAACACTATTAAGGATTTGGACATCATTGAGTTTGGCATTAAGACAATTTTCTTTTATAATGATTTGCATATTCAAAGAGATATACATACATGCCAATTTGAAGGGTTAATTGTTGCAGGAAACGAAGGAAAAATATTTGTATTCCATAACAACTTCTATGGGCTTAAACAAGCTAACCAAAAATGGAAAAGGAGATTTAATGATTTATTGGTGTCATATAATCTTGAGCCCACAAGTATTAATCCTTGTGTATATGTTAAAATAAACTACCACCATGTCTCATTTATACAATATTCATAGATGATGGATTCATTTGTGATGATACAAATATTAAGGAGGGTAGTTGCAAGATAGGGTGGTTCATTTTATGCATACATTCATTCCAAAAAATCCTCTCCATGCTAACCCATGTGTTTGCAACTTGTGTCAAAATCATCATTTTTGTGAGTATTATTTAAATTATCCTTTGTGACACTATTGTAAAAATGACTTGTGTTTGCATATTTGATTACAAAATGATTTTAAGTTGTATATACAATTATGACTTGTGATTACTATTGGTTTGGATGAAAATGAAGATGAAAACTACATTCATATCATCCACAACTTGTGGCATGCAACTACAAATGAAAACTTAGTTGTTTTGCAACTAGTAATGTGATTCATAGATTATTAAATAACATTTATCTTGTTCAACTTGAGTTACAATGATATATCATAATTGCAAATGTACGCGTGTCAATGGATAGTTAATGCATGTAATATGTCATGTTATCTTAAGTAGCTTAAGCCTAGGCAACCTAAACATTTGCATCAAAACTATTGCTTCAAATAAATAAATAAATAATTTATTCATTATTTGATCTATATATATGACCTTTTATCAAAGCATTTTGTATTTAGACCTGAACACATGGATCTTCCAACATGTCAAGATATTTGCAAGGAAATGGTTTGGGGACATGAAATGATGGGATGTATGCTACTATTTATGCACTTAGCATATGCATAAGGAAAATCACAATATCAATACAAGTGAACCAATTGTGAAATTCTAATATTGTTCAATGAAAACCTTGATTGTCCATACCTAACAAATCTTTCAATCCACACCTTATGAACCACATTGATTGTGCATACTTGACAAAGGGAACACATTGGTTATGGTTGGAAAATCCATAAGAATCCAAACTCCTTTTTTGAAAAAGAAAATTTTGAGCCCTTTCTTCCATCCATGGTGCTAATTGTACCTTCTTCAACAAATTCTTGCTAAATTTAGCCCACCATGTCACTTTATCATATTATTTCACAACTCCACCACATTTATAGTCCAATTGCCATGTCCTTTGTTGGATAAAAGCCATCAAACCATTGCATCAAATTTGATATCACATCCTTAACCTTGCATTCAAACAACTCCAAAAACCCTAGAAAATTTTGTAATTTGATGTACTATGGGGAATTGTTAATTATTAAAAACTTTATCTCCATGACTTGTTTGTACTTGTTTAAACTATGTTAACAAAAGTGAAATTGAAATAAACCATTGTTCCTTGAAAAACTCCAAGATAATTTCATAGAATCATCACATGGCAATTTGTTTAAAGTGTATCACAAGCATCTATCACTTTTGAATATGGGTGGATAAAATGCTTTCACCCCCAAACATTTTTAATGCCCTTCATTTTTGCATTGTGATGACACACTAGGAGGCCTTCCATGTGGATCATTTGATGTTTAAGATAAAAGGTCTTGTGTTTTAATGTTGAATTGTCCCCTAAAGGTTGGCTACATGACATCACTTTAATCTAGGATGCCCAAAAAACCTTAAAACCCTCCAAACATTAATTGTTATGAACAACTAAAGTTTCGAAACGTCACAATTTAATGAACTTTTTAGATTTTTGGGAAAAGGCCAAAAAACTCCATAGGCCAAAAAAACCCAAGGCTTCAACCTCCTCAAGTCGCCCAAGGTTCCATGCAACAGTTGTAAGGGTGCAACCAAAAACATAAAACCCAAAGGGGAAAAGAAGCAATGGAAAAATGAAGCCAAGATTCAATGTTTAAACCTCATATAATCTCAACCCAATTTGATCACCATAAGACAACTAGATGTTCATTCAATCACCATTGCATGTTCATTTGTCACCAAATGTAGACAATTGGTGACTGAAAACTATTGTAGCCATCCAATGGCCACAACATCCATCACAATAGTCAATTGGCAACTAAATTGGTTATCGCCTTCGATGGCACCCAAAAATGAAAAGGTGGGGATCAAAAATAAAAAAGTGGGCAATTGAAAATGAAAAGGGTAGGTGACCAAAACTGAAAGGGCCAAATAATCAAAAATGAAAAGTGTGGGTAATTGAAAATGAAAGGGTGGGTGACAGAAAATGAAAAGGCAAGTGACCTGAAATGAAAGGGTAGGCAACCAAGAATGGAAAGGTTGGCGATTGAAAATGACGAAAGTTAATGATCAAAATTTTAAAAGTTTGGTTTGAACAAAGGATGTTTAACAACTTCATTCAATAACATTTTTTTCACAAAAGGCATGTTACAATTTCTTTGATCTTAAATTTTTATATAGTAAAAGGGTATTATTAAACATATTTTTAAAATTTGAAAATTTGAAAAAACATATTTTGAAACATTCAAATTTTCATATATATATTTTAAGAGAAATTGTAATTTATAATATAAGAAACTAAACTTAAAAATGTTAAGATGCATTGGTAAGATTTGAAATTGCAAATTTCCAAAATGAAACACAAAATTTAGCAAAATTTGTACACATTAAAAACTTCATATTTATTCAAATTTTATTATAAAAAAACATATGACATATTGGGAAAACTACAAATACAATAAATAAAGAGTTTCAAAATATTTCATTTGAAAATTCCTTTTTATGAAAACATGTGTTATTAACAAAAAGACCCAAAAAAAGACAATACTTGTAAATGGGTAAAACCAAGCTAATAAGAGCCAATTTTGGTGTAACCAATACTTAGTTTTAATGTTCATAAGTTTCATAAACTAAGTTAATGTTGAAAGTATATGTTGTATTTATGTGAAACCTTTTCTAATGTGTTAATTTAACATCTAGTAAAGTTTGAAAGTTAATCCAATAAATATAGAATACCTTTCAACACATTTTAAAGCATGTAACCATTGTTTTTCAACATAATGAAATTATGTAAAAGCATTATTTAAACATCGTTGTTTAACACTATCTCAAGACTTTTCATCCAATCTTATGTTGCCATATCATCTTTTCAAGACTGATCATAGTGACTCAGGAAGTTGCCGTTGGCTCCTATTAGCCCATTTTTACCCAAATGCAAAATAAACACATTGGTTCATTGAATGTCATTTGGACCCAAAAGTGGGCTAAGTATGTGAAAAACATCCACAATATTGTCTAGAGGTTCAAGTAGAAATTTGAAACAATAAAATCATGGGTAATGTGTACAATTTTTTTATATCAACTTGTGGGGGAGTATCATTATCCTTTATTTACAAAAATTTACATTTTTGCATTCTTAACAAAATTATGCACTTTTATCATTGAAATTGTTCTATCTATGGTCATATTTTGTTGAAGTTATCACATTGTGTGTCATAAACATGAATTTTTTGGGGATGTCTTTAAAAAAAAAATCTTCTACCATATTGATGACATCCAATGCATATACGGCAAATATTTAACATCCAAAACATATATGGCATATATGTGACATTCACACCCTTGTAATCCTAAGTTATGAACACTCATTCCCTCTTTATGCTTTGTTCACTATTGACATACAAGGTCAATGGGATTTCCTTGTATAATGTAAGTATTTTAGTAATCGAATTATAGATCCACATGATATTCTCCTTCTTTTTCACCTAGGAAATACATGACATCTATTCCCTCATAATCCTATGTAATCATGGTGTTGTCATCCTAATTCACTAAAAGAAATCTTGTCCATTCCAACCATATGGTTACGATTATACATGCGACTAATGTCCAAATCAACTTCTTTTACAACTACAGTTGGGTTAATCTTGCGTGTCATTTTAATCGTACATGTGTGTGGTCATATATGCAACTATTGTAATCACATATGTGATTATAGTGTTGATATAATCGAATGAAGTCAAAAAATGTGACTACAATTTGTGACTATTACATGTTTGAATGGAAAAGTAGAATGAAAGTGCACATTTTTCATCCAATATTATGAATGAATCCTTGGATGGATGAAAACCTAATTGTTTTTGTAACTAGTCATAGTTGTTTTTGCAACTAAGGCCATTAATTTTTCCATTTACAATATTTTAATGATTAAAACATATGTGGCATCTTTGGAATTATAGTATTTGTTTAATCATCAACTTGTGTCTAACTATTCATTGGTATTTTGTATTTTTTATTGACATTGACAATAAAATTAATATATTTTTATTAAGTATATTTGAGTTATGATCTATTTATAAATATTATATATGATGACTATTTAATTATATATTATGCATCTAAATTTTATTGGTAAAATTCCATCAAATTCATTAATTATCTAAAATTACTAAATGTGATTTAGATTAAAATATAAAATATAAAAAAATGATACATCATAAATATTATAACTAATATATTTCTTCAAAATTATTATTTGAAATGTGATAGATATATTCTCCATTTATAAAAATTATATGTGAATTAATTAAAATTATGATATATTATAATTACATTGTATTTTATTTTTTTTAATGAAATGAAGGATTAATATGTGGTAGAAAATTTATTATTATTATTATTAAATATTAGTCATAAAATATTTCTCATTTATAAATCATTTGCTTTAAAAAAATTGCAACAAATCATCATCGAAATGTAATTCAATTTAACAAAATTCAGAAAATGTTTATTCAAATTAATGTACATTTTGGGAAAATATATATATTTAATCGTGTATGTCATTGAAAATACTTTAAGAATCAACTTAAAATTTTTCCATTTGGACAAATATCAATAAAATATGAAATATTGAAATTGATTTTGTGCAATGTTTAAAGTCAAGTATGGGTTAAATAGAATGCATTCCACTATATTTGCACATCAAGTGGGATGGTTTGATGGCAAAGGAGTTGATATCTATCCTTGGGGTCTAAATATCAAACTTCACAAATTACATAATTGTGGTCAATGATGGTATGTTGACCATATGTACCCTACGTAATTAAGCTACTTAACCTAGGTGCCTACTTAGGCCCACTTAGGAATCTAAACTAGGTAGTGACACATGTCAACAATTCATAGGCTAAAAATATATGAAATTATCAATAATATGAATTATTATATTGCATTATTTATATAAATATAAATAATGTACTTAATAAATGTGATTGAAAATATATATTAAACCATTCGAATTTAATTATTTAAAAAATGCTACCCAATATTTTATGTAGTCGTATGTGTAATTGCATAGTCCTACGATTACTCAATGGAAAGAAATTCCCTATTGTCACAAGTGATATGTGATTACATGGGTGACTATACATGCCACATGGAGTTTTTTGCGATTGGTTGTCCTTTGCCACTTCTCCAAGGCAACTATAGGGTTTGTAGTTGCATGTTTCCATTATGACTAAAATTTTATCTTTGGCAACTAAAATTATAGTTGTTTCGTTCCAAATTTCTTCTAGTGATTGTGATTATCATCAAAGTCTAGTGTTTAGCTCCTCCTAGTTCCATTTCATGCCTTCATCTTGATTACTTGACATGGTTGGTTGTGCTTAACACAAAAGGATAACCCAAAATGTTGTAGGGACCAAACATTTTCTTCCAAGTGTATCACATCAATTGTCAAAGGCAATTTAAGCCATACACTTCAAAGAAGAAAGTTTTCAAAACATGTTTTCAAATGATAATGAAAAAAGAAACTTCATTAAACAAAACACTAAGCAAAGGGAGAAAGGAAGAACCCATTATATACAAAAGATTGTGACCAAAATGGATTTTTGTCACCATTGGACAACTAAAATGAATCAAGGTCATTCTAGATGGCCAATGGCAACCAAAATCCAGTTTGATCACCATAATTTGTGTTTAGGGTGGTGATTGAAAGCCATTTTTGTCACCTTGTGTGTGTTTTTAAGGGTCAGGATGGTGACCAAAATCCATTTCAATCGCCTTGAAAGTTGTTTATGTTTTAAGGATTGAAATTTAGTTTAGTCATAGTTATGTTGATTTAGATTTTAGAATGGTGATTGAAATGAATTTTGGTCACCACTTCCTTTAGTCGATGATAGAGGGAAATCAAACCTAATTTGGTCACATTTAGTTGCCATTCGATCATGGCAAATCATTTAGGCTCAATGATAAAATTCGTGCATGCATGGCAATTATTTAAGGGCGATCGAAAGTGGTTTGGGCCCAAATCTATTTTGTTTCAAGCATGTGGTTCCAATATAAGACATTGTTAAAGTGTTGTAAAAACACATATACATGGAGGGGGCAAGTTTGTGATGACATGTTGGAGGTGTAATGACAAAAAGCCCAATTTCGCCAAAAACGAAATGCTTTTGAATGTGGCATGAATGGTGTTTGCAAAAGTGGCATTTGGGGTTTAGGTTGATTGGAAAACCACTCCAAGCCATCAAGGGACCAATGTGCTTATGTATTGAGCACAAGTGGTTCCACCACACCTTTTGATTGATCTTTAGCCAAGAACACCAAGGTTGATTGCACCCGTGTCAATGGTGGTGGTGGAATCACATGGTAGTCAAAGTCCAAGTCCTATCATCGTCAACTGAATTGTTGAATACCCAAGTGTAAACAACATAAAGTGAACAACTTGATTACCTTGCCAAAACTAGAACATCTAGATTTAAAATAGCAACAAAACCCATTATAAAAATATGGAACATTGTATGTTTTCATTTCAATGATTAAAAAAAAATGTTTACACTCATGTGCATTGATTTTCATATTTCAAATTATAAAATTAGGTTTTAAATAAGTTTTTCAAAATACAAATAACTTTTGACGTTTACTTTTGAATGTGGACTTTTGGTTTCAAGTAGGTGTTAAGTAAGTTTTTACAAAAAAGAAATAGATTTTTCTTATGATGCTTTAAAACATGTGTTGATCTTCATTTTTTAACTTATTATACATCAATTTCATTAATTTTTTATCAAAAAAATAATTCACTGGAAGAAATTCTTAAATCTATGACTCCATATATGACTAATTTTGTAGTCCTACTAGACATATATGACTAAGAGACCCTTAGTTGTAACAAACAAATAGTAAAAGACAAATAATCATTTAATGTTTGACATGGCATTTTTCATCCTATAGTCATTAACAAGTCATAGAAGACAAACCATATATAATGTTGAGGTGTCATATAATGAATGACTAAAATATGATTGGCAGACACAAAATATTTTTTATAGGTAGGTAGGTAATAGGTTTAAGTAGGTTGAAAAAGGTAGGTAAGTAGGTAGTAGTATAACCTACCTAACCTGACTTACATAACCTATGTAACTACCTTAGTCTAGCCTACTTACCTGAGCCCTTTAAAAATGCACATAGGTTGTAAGTATTAGAAATTGAACCCTTCACCTTCATAATGATAAACCAAATCCTTACCAATGGACTACAACATCAAAAGGTGTCCAATTTTGGTCAAGTTTTTTATTTCACATGTTTATTTCATATCACTACAAGACTATGAGGTAGGTAGTAAGTGGTAGGATGATAGGTAGGAAGTGGATAGGTTATAAAAAATAGGAATAAAAAATAGGTAGGTAAGTAAATACAAGTCCTTCTCCTACTTAAAGTTAAGTGTTACAATATTTAATGAATGTTTTTGTTATTTTTTATTCATTGGATTAATTTCAAATTAATTCACCTGTTCCCATGATATATTAAAAATACAAATATATAAACAAATCTTATAATTTCAACATCAAATTAAATTACGACTTTAAAACATGAAAAAACCAAACAAACATTACATTTGCTATGATATGTGTTATTATGATTACACCCATTACAACAATTTGAGAAATAGACAAGTAAACAAGGGCCAACATTTGGAGAGCTTTTGTTTAACATTTAGAAATCCATTCACCTATTTCTTTCCCATTAATATTTTTGTTATTTGATTTTGATCACTTGCAATTTTTTCTATTACTATTTGATGGCTTTTTCAAATCAAGTTATTTTGAAAACTAAAATTCTCATGATTCCTAATCAAGAGACTACAATTTTTGCTAGATATAATAGTACCATGATTGATGAAAATTTGCGACAAGAAGGTGTAGAATTATAAATTCTTGAGGATGTTCCTATTAATGATACATACATATCAGAACTACACATGGCAAATTTGCAAAAATGGCATGTGGCTTGCAAACCTCACAATCAAAATTCACCAACATGGGTTTTTTTTAAGGTGAACAACAACCAACCCATTGACCTTTCCCAAAACCAAATAATGGGTGTGTAGTTTGCCATAACAATGTTATTAATCTTGAAATTTTGGCATTGTGCACCCAATTACAACAAGGATTGATTGCTTATCATACGTCAAATGGCACAACAACCATGAAAAAACATGTTTGAACATAGTAGTTTAATCAAGAAGTTTCTTGAAAAACAAAACAATGTAGTTGCTACTCCACTTTCTTGTGAGCCAACCAAGGAGTGGGCACATGTGACTCCAAGTGCCATTTTTATGTTTTTTTTTTGCAAACCAATTTTTAAAAGCCAATGAAATCCAAGTTGGTTTTTTGGAGGATATTATGTTATTTGTGATCAAGGGCTATTTGCCCATGAGGATTGTTGAGTCCATCTAGTTGCAAAGATTAGTTTATAAATTGTGCCTATGAATGGGTTTTCCTAGCAAAAAGGGGTTTGTGGATGAGGTGTTTTTTTAATTGGTGGCAAATTGCATTGCAAAGCCGCATACCCTCTCTAAAGTTGTTGTGAAAGTTTTGTCACCCATTGTGACATGGTGTGTTTTGAACAAGAATTAAGGGCATTGGCTTCTTGGGGACTCTCCATTTCATTATATCCACCTACTGACAACTAGCAAAAATTTGTACCACCAAAGGGTGCCTAACAGCTTGGCTAAAGAGGAAATAAATGTTTTTGATTTTGAGCTAAAGGAGTTCACCTCTCATATGAAGCGCCAAGTGTTGGAAGTCCTTTTGCCCTTCATTTCCTTTATGCATGTTATTGATAAGAAAAAGGGCCATAACATGCTAGCTCTAATGTTGGATCCCAAGTACAAAAGTATGCACTTAGTGACAAGTTATTTGGGGCGTGAAGCTACTGCCAATTTGGTTGTAGATTATGATGAAAAAGTATTGTTACCTTCGTTGTTGGAAGCTTACAAGGTTTAATGCCTAGCAAAATTTGTTATATTGATGATGAATTTGATTCACTTGTGGATTTTCAAGATTTGTTTCAACAAACGAGTGACACAAGTGTAAATAGTTACAAGGACATTGTCACAAGGGAATTTGATGGATTTACTTGTTATTCCGTTGATGTAAAAATTTGTGAATGCGCTTTAACATGGTGGCAAATAAAAGAACAAAAATTCCCCACTGTTGCATCATTTGCCCAATAAATCTTGGGAATCCTAGTTATCAAATTGAGACTAAAAGAATACATTTTCAATTGCTAGAGTACTCAATGCACTACAAAGATGTCAACTTTAAACTGACAATTTAAATAAGTTGATTTTTGTGAACAAAAATTGGTTGTTTGATCCTTGTGTTGGTTGTTTGAAATTATCTAAAATGGCAGTTGTGTGTGATGCAAAGTCTAATTTGATAGATGAGTTGGAAGCCGAATTTATGGATGAAATGGAGCGCAAAGAATATCCAAATGCAAATTTGTAATTTTCTACAGTTGCATGGCAATAGGTCATATGTCTTTCCTTAAATGTAAGTGAAGACTAGGTGAGTATAAAGATGATGAAATGATTCATTTGTTAAGGTTTTTTTATAGATAGTTTTTCCATGTTCTAGATTGTGAGGTCTTCGTATTTTCATTGTGTTTTAGTTTGCAAATTGGGCATGTTATCTTGGCTTTAAGACTCAATTTGTGTTTCATTTTTTGAAGGCATGTCCTTTGAAGGCTTGCTTCTATTTGATTTCCAAAATCAATTTTTGTATGTTTGTTTTGGGATTTTGTTTTTTTATTTGTGTCTTTGAACATTTGTGATTATCTATTTGTAAAGGTATGTGTGTATCTATGTCTTTGAAGGTCTATGATTGTCCATCTATTTGTGAAATTCTTTCTTTGAAAATCTATATTTGTCACATTGTGTCTATATGTTTATTTATGAAGTTTTTTCTATCTGTCTATGTCTTTGAAGGTATGTGTGGGTGAAAGCACATTATGGTGGCCAAAAAATGTTGTCACAAATATCATTTTTTAAAATTGTGCAACTTTCAACTTCTATCAAGCCAATATTAAAAGAGGTTTTCATAAATTATATTCAAAATAAGGTAGTTCAATTCCCAAATTATAATACAATTATAAAAGGAAACTACATTTTTTGATTAATATTAAATGATTAAATGGTATATTTGTGAGAAAATAAATGTTGTCATGATATATTGCAAAGTGAAAAAATATTTTTAAAAAATACTAAGTACTAAGTACTTCATCAAAAAACATTTGAACAAGTTTTTCATTCAAATGAGCATAAATGTGTTGAAAAAAACATTTTGTTGAAAAATTACTTTCATTTGAAAGATGACAAGGATTATGTTAAAGGCCTTTGCACCAAAATTCATTTTATATGTTTATCAAAACATTAAATGAAATCAAAAACAAATTGCCCCCAAAATATACCCCCAAAAAAAATAAAAATTCTTGCCTAAAGTGCCCCCTTCATAGTATGCTTTCACCCATGTATATATATTTTTTAAAGGTTTATGTTTGTTTGTTTGTGAAGGTCTATCATTGAAGGTTTATGTCTATTCATCTTTTTGTGAAGTTTTGTGTTTGAAAGTCTATGTTTGTCACACTATGTTTATATGTTTATCTTTGAAAGTATGTATGTATGTATGTATGTTTGTGTTTTTGAAGACCTGTGTATGTTTATCTCCTTAAACAACTATGTTTGTTTATTTTTAATTTGAAGTTTTGTGTTTGTTTGTTTGAAGGTTTGTGTCTACCTATGAATTTGAAGATCTATGTTTGTATGTGTCTTTGAATTTTTTTTTGTCTTTGTATTTGTTGCACATGGACAAAATTTGTGTCTATGAATTTCATTGAAAATTTGTGTTTATTTGTTTCTTTGAAGATTTGTGTCTACTTGAAGTTTTACAAAGTGTGTTACGTGTGAAGAACATGGAAATCTAGATGCAAAGAACCATATTTAACAAAACAATTAATCATTCTGATTCACATTAGGGTTCACATTATAATTCTTTTTTTTAGTTAGGTCTAGAATCTACAAGTTTAGAAACAAACAATGTTCATGGTTTTTGAAATTTTTGAATTTAAAAAAAAAATTGTTGTTGGTCTCCTTTTTGTTTATAAAATCATTCGTTTGTTACAATGTATTTAACTTTGATAGTAGGCTTAAGTGTCAATAATTTTGTATTTTGTGAATGTAAAAAATAATAATGAACTTCCAGTTTAAGAATTGGGACAAAAGAGATTTGAATCCAATAATCAAGACAAAGTGTCACCAAAAAGGAAGGGTCAAACAACAACACGACCCCTCTGTCGAACTCACTCAGACAGAATGTGAATGGGTATCTGCCTATCAAACCAGCAGCATGACAATGGCATTAATTTGAGTCCAAAGCTTTTGTCCTCCGGCTTTACTAAACCCCAATGAGAGGCACACAACACTAGTGCAAACTCCCCTTTCTCTGAACTTCCACAGATTCAACTCTTACTCAGACAAATTAGCAAGACAAAATCTTAGAGATCAAACTCATTAGCTCAAAATTTACAGAGTTCATCGACAACACAAGCTTTCTTCACTCCAGAATACTCATCAAAAATCTATCAACCCTACTTAGCTAAGTCATTGGCGCAGCAAAGAGTTACAACAACTCAGCCAAGTTCTCCAAAAACAAACATACGGAGCGATATGTCTATACATTTCTGAGCTCATCTGACATCTTCAGCTCTACCCTTCCATCTTCAACACAAAATCTAAGAACAAAAATTCATCTCTAGTACGACCTCAGCCTCCTGCTATACTCTGATCTCCTCTCCCTAAGCAATGTTCATCAAGAATCAAAAACAATTTTTGGACTCTAATGTTTTCCTTCAAAAATCAGACTTCTCAATCTGTCTTTCCATGCATTGCCAAGCTCCTCTCCCATCGTCCCATCTCTACATGCCCACACCGCTCCTTCTCTCCATCCTTGGCTTCCTTTACAAGCCTTCATCCCCCCTCACTTTTTCCGCTGTCATCTCCTCAACAGCTCATCAATGCGGCGCCATCCCCTTCCATCATTCGTGCCGCCTTCCTCCTATACTTCCCATCCCACACAGCAAGAGAGCAACACTTCCCATGCATTCCATGCACGACCAGCATTAACCTCCTTCCAAAAATGATAAAATCCACCGCTCTCATTAATGAATGTGACGGTTGGATTAACTCTAGAACCCTGATCAGTGAATCTAGCATTCACACAAAATACACAACCATAGAATCCTTGTTCGGCCACTCCCTTTCTGGTTACATATGTCATCTCTTAAGATATTGCAAAGGGTTTTTGTCAAAGGACCGAAATACCTTTAAAAATTTAATAAAATATTGAGTAGGGTTTTTGTTAAGTACTCGAAATGGTATACCCACCTTCAAATGCACCCAACCCCTAGCCTCACCTCACACTTGCCCCTCACAAACATTTTAAAGACTTGTACCTAACTTGTTCTTTGAAATTTCCAATTTTTCTAAACCTAGACCTAGATTGTTCTTTTATAAAAAAAAATCTTAAATTGGAACTCGACTATCATCATGAAATTCAAATACCCACCCTACATTGGTAAAAACAATGTTGGGTAGTTCTCACCAGTTTGTGAAAACCACTAGTCCAATTCTTGGGGCAAGTTCAGATAACCGCTTCGGTTTTTTAATTTAATTTATCTATATTCCCATTTTAAGAATCGCCCCCATTTTTAGATTTTTGAAAAAAATCTAGTTCAATGGTTTTTAGCATCCATGGTTCTCATAGAATTTTATACTACCAATTTGGAGAGGTGGATCTCACAAGCTAATTATCAAAAAAATTGATTTTTTCATTTTTGTAAAACGTTAATATATATATATATATATATGAAAAAAAGTGAAAAATACAAAATATATATTTTATTCAATATAAAAAATTCATCTCTATAATCTCTTCCCTTTTGAATTCCGCTTCAAATTCCTCCAATTGCTCTTCAATGATTTTATCAATCTTTATAAACTCCACAAAATTAAATGGTGTCTTACATCCTAGCCTAGGATCATTAAAATAGTCTTGGCTCACAAAACTAAACTTCTCTAAATTTCTAGATTGTAGATGATATCTCCTAAAATTGGTTAAAATTCCAACAAGACAGAAAATGCATTCAGTTTCAATTTGTTAACCTACAATTCCTAGGATTTGCCTTGCAAGAAAAGCTAGTATGGGGAATCTTGACTCATGTTTCTCCCAGCATTGGAAAGGATTTTTTATTTCCTTCAAATCCACATGAAACCTTCTAACATCTAACAATCCCTTGGGTATAATTTCCTTCATTGTTTTCATGCGACTACTTGTCATTTGGAAAATATCTAGTCCATAGTTTTGATCAGCATCCTGATCTACAAAACTAAAACCACCATCTACAATTGGATGTAAGTGGTTATATGATTTGATCAGCATGGGATACAAGGCTCTCCTATCATACTCCTTTATAATAGACACCCCTTGTTCCTTGCTAACATATGAAGAAACAAGATGAAGGCTTTTGAACCTTAGATCAAACATCAAAGCCAACATGTTATGTGCTTTCTTTTCATTATATGTTCTCATAAATGAAAGGAAGGAATCCAAAATCCAAAACACTTCGAATTTAATGTTCAAGGCAAAACTTGCTAGTTTGAAAGAGATTCCCAAATCATCATCCATAAGGAACTCAAAAGGTCTCACATTAACTTCCTCCCTAGTTTTAAAACTTATAGTGATTATAGAATTTAAAGCATGAAACAACAACCAATGACCAGCAGATTGGTTCATCACACTTAGGCACTAACAACATGGCTTAAACAATCCACTATTGTTGGACAATCGAACCAAGTAATGAAAGGAGGAACCCAACCAAAAACTCATATTACAATTTGTCTATTGGAACACCTAATGATAGCCCCATGAAATAGAAGAGCTTCCTAGAATAATATCACCTAGCTAGCAAATGTGCAAAACAAAAAAACAATTATTTAGTTCAAATTTGGCAAAATGTTTCAACAAAAAAAAATTTAAATGGTACAAAAAGTAATTACCTATTTTTTACATGAATATTCAACTTTCTTGGTTGAATTCTTGCATCAACACAAGCCCTGGACCATTCTTATCTCCGTTTTCTAGATTGCTTAGGCCATGTTATACATTTTTGAATATCAAACTATGTTGACTTGATAGAAACAAATTTCAAATTCTTGCATACTTTCTCTTCAATTATAACATATTGACAAGTTTTTGAGAAAACATGCCCAAAACATGTTCCATTGAAACTTTCTTCCAATCCCAAGATATCACAATTGAGGATTGTTTTAAGAGCCATGGTCATGGCATCCAAGTTGACACCTCATTTTTCACATAAGCAAAGATTTTTTTCCTTAGGTTATAAGAATCGAAAAGTTCACTCAAGTTCTTGGCCAAAGCTTGACCTATTGTTTTTGTTGCTTCAAACAAACCAATTGTTACCTTTCTGGGTTTCTAGTTTCCATCCAAGAAATTAATGACCAAGGCAAAAATGTTGTAAACACCCTTTAACATCCACAAATCAAAGGTGGTAGTTATAGAAAGACATTGAGAAAGTTCAAGTAAGACATAGTCTTCTTTAGTTTTTTGGACCAATGTAAGAAGATTATCCTATGAAAAAATCTTTCTTGATGGAAAGACAGTTTGAGGATTTAATTGCAATGTACATCTTTTTAGCCAAAGACTTTCCACAAAATGCACATGTAGGTGACTTTTAATAATCAGCAAAGTCAAATCTACCATTTAAATTGTTTATATTGTGCATCTTCTTTCTTATAAAAATATTCCACTTGAAGATACATTTTGCCTCTTCTTAGCAAGCTGCCTTTCAAGTTCACTTTTCACTGGACTGATTTTTTTTTCAAATTTTTTTGCAGGTAAAGAATGTTTTACATCCACATGTTTTTTCAATGTCGTTATTCCAAATTTGCTTTATAGTATTAAACCAATCCTTTTCACAATTTTGTTCTAGGATTAAAAGATATAGGAGTTTTGTAGCACAAAAGACAACACATGATTTAAAAAACTTTCCCATCTACAAGTTTATTATCATTTACCCTATAAAAAGCCTAACAATTTGCATTTCTCCCATGAGGTTTCTATAATAATCTTTGTGCATGCAATTGCTAAAGGTTCTATATCATTCATTCATCATCAGTTTAATTCACACTACTAACTTGGGTTTGCAAACTTAAATTTTCCATTGAAATTTTCCTTATTGGTTCACCTTCCATTAACATTTCATTCTCAAATATCTTAGTTCTAGCATACATTCTCATATTTTCTTTCTCACTAAATTGTTCCATTGTGAATAGAAAACCAACAAAATCAGCACAATGAAAAAAACAAGAACATGTTAGCAAAACTAATAAACTTAACAGAAATGAATAGAAAATCAAAATTGGGCTTAAAGAAAAAAAAGGGTTAGATATTCCCAAATCGTTCCATATTTAATGAAAGGATGGGTAAAAGGTAAAAATGGGGAGGATTAAAGAAAATATAACCAAGGGGAAGGGGGAGAAAACATTTACAAACATAGAAATTATTCACTTCTAGCTAGGCCATTACATGCAAGAATTCAAAATTGAGTGTTTATAAACACTTTTCATCCACCAACTAACAACCAACCGACTTCTTCTTATAAGAGGTTAACTTGCAACCAACAAAAAAAAAATTAAAAGATTAAAAAAATCAAAACAAAGAACAAACAACCAAGTAACCAAACTTCTAAACCACCAACTCGAAAAACAAACACAAATTGAAAAACAAGAAAAAATGAAAGAAAAGAAAAAAAAACTTACCTTAATTTGTTGTTGTTTGTTTCTTCAAGCTCAAAAAACCAAAAACTGCAAGGAAAAAGGAAAATGTGGAAGTACTAGTTGGGGAGGCACAAGAAATAAATGGTAGTTGTAAAGCAGAGTAGCAACAAAGTAATGCAACAATGGGAGTTTCAAGTGAGGTCATTGGTATTTGAATCAAGTAGAAAAGTAACAAAGGTGGAAAATTAGCAAGGTTGAACAACAACACGACAAGCTAGAAAGGCAGGCAAAGTGCTAGCAACAATAGAACAACAATAGCAAGGTGAAGTAACAACAACAAGGTAGAGCATGTAGCAAGTGGAGCTTGTAATAGCAGCAAGGTGGAGCTCGTAGCAACAACAAAGCATAGTGACAATAAAGCACAATAGCAAGGTGGGGCAAGCAACAAGGTAAAGCAACAATAGTAAAGCATCACTATAAAGCAAAGTTGTAGAATCAATAGAATGACAACAATGCACAATAGTAAGACAAAGTAAAAAAAATACATGCATAAACAAACAAGCAGCTTGAAAGTGAAAAAATTGTGAGAGAAGCAAGGTGTGAGAAAAAAAAAATGGGTCCAAGTTGTTGCTTAGACCCATTTTATAGTTTAGGTTCAAAGTTTAGCTTAACCTTAATGAAGGTGGCAACCTTTTCATTAGGGTTAGGGTTAGGCCCTAACTTAAAAACTATGGCGACCGCAATTTTGTTTTATTCCTTTTTATTTTTACTTAATTTTTATGTTTTTTTTCCTTCACTCTTCATTTTATTATTTTTTTAAAAATTCATTTTATTATTTTTACTTTTACATTTATTTATTTTTAAAAATTTACTTATCTTTTTATTGGTTTAGTTTTTATTTTTTACTATTTATTAAATACTTATTGGTTTTACTACTTCCTATTATTACTTACTATTTACTACCTTAAGAATTGGACCTTTTTCAAATGTGAGAACCGGTCTAGTTATTAGGTTTTGATAGTTGGTGAGAACCTTCAAAGTTCTCATTGGGGCAATTCTCACCGCTAATGAAAACCTCCGGTCAAGTTCTCATTGGCAATTCTGATTAGTGGTTCTCATTGATAGTTTTCATTGAAAACCAAACTTAAAACCAATGCCAATTTTCAACCCCTGGGTGAGAATTGCCCAACACTAGTAAAACCCTTGCCTCCCCCCCCTCCCCCCACCTAGAGGTTGTTGCATGGCTTATTATCATCTAACCCCCACACTTGACATGGACTTCCCTTATCAACCATTTGAAGCTTATCCACATTCCACTTGTGCTTTAAGCTCTAACCCAAACCCCCTCAATTCCAAACAAATGGTACAAGTCTTCCATCCAATGCAATTTTTTACAATCCACAAATCAATTTTCCTTTTGAAGTCTAAAATATAATTAGGTGATGATTGGGCGAATCCTAAAACTTGGCAATAACACCCATGCTTAATGACATATGTAAAATGTTTTTCACCCAAAAGAAATATGTCTATATGTCTATACATATGTACCTATATATGTATGTACATAGGTAATATGTGTCACTGTAGTTGGGCATTAGGGTTCATGATCGCTGAAGTGATGGGTGGGTGGGAAAAAATTGACAGTATGTAGAATTTGTATGCACAACCTCCCACTGTACAAGGTCAAATTTTACTTTAGTAGTACCACCCCTAAACCCTAAACATACAAGTTCAATGAAATTCTTATATTTTATTCTCCTCAAAGTGTGGAAATTTGAGAATATTCAAATTGAAGCTACTATAAATCACATTTCCTTCAATGTAAAATTAAATTTGATGAAAAAATGACAATTGTCAATAACATGTATAGCACATATCCATGTGTTAAGGAAGGTAGCTTGTTTGTTTTTTTTTGTTGCATAGAGATCTCCATGTACAAGTTCATTGAGGTGGTTTCATTATCTTTAGATGCATAGTGTGTAAGTTAATGAACATTGAATTATTTTTTCATTGATAATTCAATAAATTCTAAATGATAATGAAACTCAAGTGTGATTTTTGTAATGCTAGAAAGTCCTTGATGAGTAGGGTTGCATTGAGATGATTTTCATAATTTTTGTCATGAGAAAACTAGTAAATAACAAATTTATATCTTATAATGGTAATTGGATTTTGGACTTAGGTTCAAGAAAGTATACAATTTTTCCTTTTCAAAATTCATTCAATATTACAATATGTGCTCAATGAAAAAGGCCATACTAGTATACACATGACATTCCATTTTGTGAAATGCCCCCATGCACTCAACAAGACCTAGGCCTTGCTATACTAACATGCCTCCATCATTATGTCTGGTAATGCCTGTAAAGTAGGGCATTACCCTACACATAACCACTTGCCATCATTTCTAGCATAACTATAGAACATCTTACATGATAAAATGTCTTGTGTGACATTTAATTTGCAATACATGTATGGGATATTCCCATAATCATTCTAGGAATGTCCCACCTTTAGAGCATCTCCAACATGCACATAATAAGTTGATACCATATTTTAAGTATGCAGTGTGAAATGACAACCCCCGAAATTTACTAAGTGTAAGAACATAAAGCTAGCCCCACCAATAGATTATTAGGCAAAATGCCAAATTTAAAAGAAAAGATCTAATGTTGATTAGCGGTATTCTTGTGAACACTTGCACACATGAGAGTTTTCAAAGCACTATTCCTATGGAAACTTGCACATGCGGAAACTTGCACACACAAGAAGCAATGTGTGTTCTCACATATAGTTGCACACACAAGAGGTGGCAATGTGTTTTCTCATCGACACTTGCACAAAAGAACTTGTAATTTTTTTCTTGTCAAAATGGCAGAATTGTGGAGGCGACAACTATTGCAACAATTGCAAGACAACCTAGATGATGATGAAGGTGAAGAGTTATTTCTTGCTAGATTTGTACACATGCTTGCATCTGACATCGCAAAAGCTCCTCAATGATACGACGGGTCTGCACCTTGGTGATCAAAAAATTTGCCCAAAGATTGGCAACAAGGCCATGAACGAATCTACCATGATTGTTTTGCACCTTGATAAGTGTTTGGAGAAGTTATATTTAGATGCAGGTATAGGATGACTCGAAACCTATCCTTGCACATTATGGCCTCTATTTGTGAGTATGATGTTTTCTTTGTGCAATGCCTAGATTGTACAAGGAAGTTCGGTTTGTCTTCAATCCAAAAATGCATAGCAGCACTCCAATAACTTGCATATGGCATAGGGGAAAATTTTGTAGATGAATATTGTAAACTAGGTGAGAGCACCGCAATGGAATGCCTAAAACATTTTGCACAAGCAGTGGTAGTAATTTTTTGGCCAGTGTACTTGAAATAACCACCCAAATAGACATAGAACAACAACTCTAGATTAATGCCAAGAAAGGGTTTCCTAAAATTTTTGCTAGTTTAAATTGTATGCATTACACATGGAAGAATTGCCCCATTGGCTAGCAACGCCAATCCCAAAATAAGGATGGGGATAAGTCCATAATTCTAGAAGCAATTATAGACTAATCACTTTGGATTTGGCACATTTTTTTCTGGGCTTCTTGGGGGCACCAACAACATCAATGTTTTAGATTGATCACCCATCATTCAAATTTGTTGAGTGAGGCATCTAATGATTCCAAGTTTGCTGTCAACAAAACAATCTACCCATGGTACTACTTTTTAACAAATGGCATTTACTCACAATGATCTTGCTTTGTGCAAACTGTACATGAACCTTAAAATACAAAAAAAACAAAATTTTGCAAAGATTTAAGAAGGAACAAGGAAGGATGTGGAGTGGTGTTTTGGTGTCTTGCAAGCTCGTTTTGGCATCATCAAAACTTGTCTAGATTGTGGCATATGGATACAATCTATGAAATTATGATTGTTTGTGTGGTTCTCCATAACATGATAATTGAGGATGAAAGGGACTACAACTTTGAATCACTATTTGATCTAGCAAATGTAGGACAAGGTAAATGCAAGGTAAAATGGCTCACTCTTTGTGTCACAAATTGAATTCTACAAGGGTGTTGTGATTGGAATTTTCATTACTATGCACATATATTTCAATTTTGATCTTAGGGACTTGGGTTTAAATTTTCAACTTCATTATAAAAATGAAGATATAAATTGCTTTACATAACTCATTAAGGTAAAAGTATCATGGAATTTGGAAGTCAAAGTTTTGGACTTGCTGACTGGCAACAATTTTTGTATATGGATTTTGAAATGATTGAAATATTCATAATATAATTTATAGGGAGTTGGAATATGATGAGTTTTCTTTTTAAAACACAAGTCTAAAAAGATTGACATCATATGATTTATTGAATTATTGTTATGGACTTTTAAATAACTTGAAAGCCCTTAAAATTCATGAAGTCCATAACTACCTCAAATTGGGGTTTCCTAAGCTAGTTAAATAGAAAAGCATATAATAGGGGCCTCCAATAGGTATGCATTTATTTTTGAAAAATAACATCAAAATCAAAGGGTTTTTTGGTTTGGTTAATCCTTGATCTACCCAAACATGTCAAATATGGAGTTTCTGTCTTCAAGGTTATGAGCCACTTCACCTTGCATCTACTTGACAATTGTAGTGCAGATTTACTTTCCAAACATACATGGAAAGCACTAGTGAGCTTGAAAATTTTCAAACACATTTCAATCTAAGATTAGACTTGGTAAAACACTTGTGGGCCACGAAGGGCCTACACTAATTGATTAAGAAAAATCTTTAGTGAGATTACATTTTGTGCAAATAAAATTCCACATATATTCTACTAGTTCTTCACATCTATGTTGTGAATTTCTACTCATTGGTGTTCAACATAGCAATATAGGAGTCTGAAAAAATTGTGGAACTTGTAACCAATGAGTTGGTTGTGTGAATTGTAGTAGTTACAAAAGAATAAGGGGGGGCCGGATGTCATTGTAGGTAGGGTATTTTGCACATGGAGATGATGTCACTATAGCAAATGTTGAAGGTGTTGCTTGTGGAGGCATGGCTATAGGCGCTACCATAGTTGATGAATGCTAAAGGCGATGATGTAGCTTTTCAAGCTCTTCTTGGTGCCACAATTTCAAATACTCTCGAGCTTCAAAATTTGGCACTTGTTCTTCAACAATTGTAAAAAGCGCAAGTGTGTTTTGGTTTTCCATGATCTAGGTTTTTTTCAATGTAATAGCTGCCATGTTGGCAATTGCTTTTGCTTGTGCTTTGAAAGCACATTCCCTCATTGCACAATTCTTGAATTTGTCTTTAACCATGCGTAACCCTTGTGGCCTCTTCAAAACCTTACATTCATTATAATCATCTGCATGTTCTATGCATATTTCAATCTCTAAATATTTGTTTAAACTATCAAATGTCCCAACATCCATCCATACTTTCCTTTTCATCAGCATCACCTTCTTACTCTCTTCTCTAGTTTCTGACCATCTAGGCACATCTTTGAGGATTAGCCAACAATGTATGAAAACAAAGGCATTCTATTTTGTATGCACTTTGACTTGAAAAGCTCAAGAGTTTTCTATAATGTATCCTCATTAGAAGTGCCACTTTCATTTAGGGAAACTATAGTCTAATAGTTCCCACAAAATTTGGCCACATCATGCTTGATGAGACCCCACTTGTTCTCCAAGCTTCTAGTCGGATGCTTTCTGCAAAAAGTAAGGCGATTATTGTTGTAATGTGCTATAATTTGCTCCTAGAATACTTGATTCTTTTGGCCATTTCCTGTGATAAGATCCTATGACACATGAAAAACAAATCTACCCATTTGCTTCTCCTCTTCTACCATTCCATTTCTTGCCTTCCCAACTAGTTTTCCAACAATGGATTCTTCTGTCACCATTGTCACACCTGATAAAATTCACACAAAACACAAAGAAAGACAATCAATTGTTGTTGACTAGATATGTCGAAACTTCTCCGAAGGCCTAGATGCTCCATTAATTTGTGGAGCCCGACACGATAATTCCCAATGCCTATAACTTATTTGTAGCTACAATTGATTATTGGGGTGTGGTCTTGATGCTATTCCTTCCCGGCAACACTATGTTATTATTGTAAAACCACTTATGACCCACTGTTGGAGATGTTCTTAGGGCCCTACCTTTGACATTTGTGATAGTTTCGTACTTACATACTATAAGAGCATCCCCATTGGGGTTCAATATATGACCCTACATAAATATTTTTCACATTCAAGTTTAGTTATTTACTTTTTTGCAACCCCACCAATAAAATTGAAATGAGGAGTACACATAAGTGGGAATGACCATAGTGAAGTAGAACCCACCAATGCACCATCAAGGATGGATGATATGTGATTTGGAAACAATTTTCCATTGGGTTCTAGTTCCTTACTTAACCATGGTGGTTAATTCAGTTGTTTTATTTATTACCTTCCAACCAAGTAGATAGTAAATAATGGCCCTTACCTATTATGTTTAAATTATCTAATTATTTACTAGTCCCCTATTTTGATATTTACATGTCTCTATGTTAGACCTATTTTTTATAGGATGGGTTACTAAGATGAAACTAGGTAGTAATTCAGTTGAAAATCATCCACAATTGAGTCATAATAGGCATCTAATGGATGGTGCACTGGTGGGTGCTAGTTCACTATGACCAAGAAATACCAATAGTAAAACACCCTACACCAATTGTTATGATTGGATGATTCAAAACAAGGATTAGTAGTCTAATCATATTTATTACACTCTTCTTTACCAAGTGTACAACTTTGTTGCGCCTTTTACAAGCCTCAACAAACACCGAATATATGCAAGAACAAAACTATTTTCGTGAGCAAAACTTGTAGATATTGAATTTTTTATCATTGAATTTTAATGTGTAGGCTTGCATATTGAGCATGGTGGGGATGCTCTAACAACAATGACAAACACCCCACAAAACATACTTACATAAGTGTAAACTTGGAGAATTAATGTGATTGCAATCTTGATGTGATAATCCTTACCCTTTACTTGGGCAAGGGCGAACAAAGCTTTGAGAACATTGTCAAGTGTTCTTATGTTGGCACCTATAATTATGTTATAATTACACATACAACACATAACATGAAAATATCACATGAATGATACATTATATCCAAACCAAAAGATATGACTCCCTTGTAACAAGTAAAAAGCCAAACTCAGAAAACACAAAGCAAAACCTAACAAAATCATGCCAAAGAAACTTGCATAACACATAAAATTACAACTATAAATTTTTTGTGTTTTGAAATCTCAAATCATCAAAAGTGATTTTAAATCACACAATTTGAAATTATATCTATCAAAAATATATATTTCAAACCCTATTCACCCTTGAATTGGTCTGAAATAAAACCCATGTAATTAAGTTAACCTAGTTGATTTTTAACTAATTAAACATAATTGAACAACTAAATTAACACACCTAACAAAGTCGATAAGGGCACATTAAATTTGCTATGCCTTGCCACCATAAAGGGACGGGTGATTGCATTCAAGTTTTCAATGTTGGGCATTGCACTTAATTACAACAGTCACAAGCTAGTTTAGATCATGTTTAGAAATAACTTTTAAAAAATTGTGGTTTTTACTAGCATTAGGTGATTATCATTGGGACTTTTGATTTTGAGACTAGTTTTCCAATCAATTTTAACAATGAAAACTAATTGGTATCACATTTGGTGATAATTAATTTGAAAATTGGATTGATACTTTTCGGCCAAATAGAAATTAGGTTGTTAAAAACTGGGTAGGTTCTAGGAAAGAACTAGAATCTGATTCTTAAGGCAAGTAGTTAGAATTTTTTTGGATTAAATCAAGTTAATTTAGGTTCTAATTTAAGTTATTTTAATGAGGAAGACGCAAGAAGCCCAATGAGGTGGTGCCCAAACATATAAAAACCCCTTGTGGGTTTAATGTTTTTTAATATTGATTAAGATTGTTGCTTATTATTCTTTCATGTTGCTCTCTCACATTGTTCCTTTGTGTTACTAGTGTTCCATCACGTTACTAGTGTTGTTGTTGGTGTTGTTGGTGTTACTGGTGTTATGGCATGTTGCTAGTTGTTACATCATGCTACCAGGTACTTGACTAAACCATTTTCCCCCTATGTTGTGGTTCCTTTGCATTACTAATTGTTATTCCCATTGTGTTACATGTGTTATGGTGAGGTACTAACCCCCATTGCCTTACAAGTAGTGCATTGCTAGTTTGTCGCATTATTGTTCACATCCTACTATTAAGTATCCACCATTGCCATTTTCATATCTATTGTTGTTGTTTTTTCTCCATCATGTTGTTAATGTTGTTGTCATTGTGTTACATGTGCCATGGTGAGGTACTACCCCCATCCATTGCCTTGTGCAAGGGGTGGAACTCCATTGTAATAAAAAACAAAGAAAAAAAAGAAGTGAATATTCCATTTTTTTTTCTTTCATTTTCTTATATTTTATATATTCTATTTTAATTTTTTTCTCAAGAGGTTTTATTTTTGGTTGTTTAATAACAATTTTGTTGTTTTTTTTTTTTGACAGGAATTTTCAAAGAAATTGAACATTAACAAAAATAAATTCATATTTTATTTCCATATGCTTACCAAAAAAATTGAAGAGAAATTTTAATAATTTAAAATATTTTTGTAAATGCTTGCATTATAGAATATATAGGTTTTTGTGTTTTGGTTTTTTCCCAATTTCAATCTACATCCTTTCTTGAAAACTAAAAATGACCCACTCTTCTAAAAATGAACATATGATAAATGAAATCCATGTGAAGTGTTCATAAATGATGTAATGGAGGAAGAATGCTTACGAAAATGTGAAATAAACCCTAGTTTTCAAAATAGAAATCTAAATATAAAAATAAAATTAAAAATTCATGAAAATATTAAAATTTTGCATATTCAAAAAAAAATTGGAAGTCACATGGTAGAATTTTTAATGTGGGGATTATTTTCTTGTGAATGATAACAAAAATGTTGATGTGAAATGCCTTCAAACTATGAAATGTATATTTGTTATAATAGTTTAATCTTGGTTTGTAGCCCTAAAACTTAGGCAAGGAAATATTTAATTTTATATAATACAACAAATGGAATAACAACATTGAAAAAAATGTGAATGAAGACCATTTTATTATTGCAAAAATATTTGAAAAAGAAGTCAATTGTTCTTTAAAAAGAAAAGTTGAGAAACTAAATCCATCTAGCATGCAATTGTTAATTTTTTTTGTTACCAAAGGGCATAAGCGTACTAAGGCCCCTGAAAATTGTAGTTACAAGTATAATCCTTTTGCAATTAATTTTTTTGGTAATGTATGGACATCACATCTTGGATTGTTTTTGTTTGTTCTAAGTATATTTGATTAATTTTAGACTTAATCTAATCAATTATTTTCAAAAAACCAACAAACAATGAAAAACTTGAATGTATGAAGTATATTTGTGACAAAATAATACCAATCACAAAGTTTGAAAAAATTGTATGTATATTTCAAAACTAGAGTTGTGAATGGAATTCTTGGGTGAATTTTTTTATGGTGTATGATATTGATATGCATGAATTAAATCTAGGACCACTTAGAAATTTGAAGTTTTTGGATGAAATTTCATTCAAATTTGTTTTTTTGGCATTTTTTCACAATAAGAATGAAATTAAAACACATTATGGTGTTCCCCTTTGGGGTGTCACATTGTATTGTTTTCCAAGGATGTGCATGTTTGAGTGTATCCCAATTCAAACTTTCGAAATATTTTCACAATATTTTTACATATTATTTTAGAATATAAGTTAGGCAAGATATTAGAAAAAAAAAAATATTTCATTTCATTTTATAAGTGGGAGATTGGAGTACATTTGTGAAAATTAATGTAATGTACCTATGTATTCCAAAACACAAATATACTCCAATAATTTAATTTAATTGATTTTTAGTCTTTATGAAAGTTGAAGGTATATTGGTCCATGTCATTTCACATAATATGAACCATGTTTGGATACCATGTGATTAATCTGAAAATTTTCATATCAAAAAATGAGTTTTTCCAGGAAAAATGTGATAAATGTGTGGTAAATTGAAATTTTGACAAATAATCACATCCACATAAAAGATGACAAGCATAGTTAAATGGGCCCTTTTTAAAATTTCATTAAAATTGATTATTTTAATGAAGCCTTAAAATTAGTGTAATCAAAACAAGACTATGACCCTCTTATACCAATGTATACTATAAATATATTTATGGATCCTTCAATATAAATAATGAAGTTTATTATTATTTTAAAAATAATATACATAATATTAGTCTTGTAAAACAAATTATTGTAGGGCCCAAAAACCAAAATTGATACCCAATATTAAATGTGCCATGCTTTTGGAACAATAATATTATATATATTATAATATCAAACCCAAAAGTGCCCCAAAGGGGGTCACCATAGTTTGCTTTCACCCATAAATGCATAATAATATTTTTTTAAGAAAAAAACCATTACCATATCAAAGAGGAGGAGATTTTATAGATGGGCATTATTTTTTCAATTTTTTTTTGTTTGGTAATGTTTTATGAACCACAAACATGAAACCTTATGGCCATTGAAAAACTATAAGTTATATATTGTATGTACATTAATTTTATCCAATCTTCTTCATTTAACCGTTGCATCAAAATTAATTTTGTTTCAAAGTAAATTTTGAGTTCCAAAAGGTTGTCATGCAAATTTTAAAGTTTTTTGCTTGTGTTTAGGATAGTCAAAGGATACCATCAAGATATTAGCTTATTTCGTACTATAATACTCATTATACATCATCTTTTTTTGTGAAAAGTGGTTCAACCTTAATGTGCTTTCACCCCAAAAATCCTTTTTAGAAAGATCATATGTAGCAAAAATTATTTCTTGAAAATATGGGCTTGTTGATTATTAAAAATCATCTACCCATGCAATTTGTGGAAAGTTTACATGGATGAAACACTTGTGTTTGCATTCGTGCCCAAGATTTGTTTTCCCTTCTAAAAAGTAATTTTCACAAGATAATTTCGTTGAATTGGTGGAAAGAATTAAACAATTGTATGTTTTATTAGCTTTGGAAAAATGTAATTCTACAACAAGTTTTGATCTTTGGATGTCAAAAAATGTTCATAACATATTTGCCCTTGTGATTAATTTTTTGGGAACTAATTGGAACCTAAAACATGTTACATTTGGCCTTTTTGAGGCTATAGATATTTTTGGAAAGACTCTAGCCAAAACTTGATTAAGTCAATTAAATATATATAATTTGAAAAAGATGATTATTGTTTATGTGAAAGACAAGGGATCTAATTTAAACACAATGATTGATGTATTAACAACATTTTAGAGTTGTGACATTTTAGGTTTGGAGGAAAATTATCAAGACACTTGCTTTGGGCATGCATTTTCAAAGGCTTGTCAATATGTTACAATGGATGAAAAAGTTTATAAAAATTTGACATGTTTTTATCAAAACTTCACAAAGAGATTTGCAAAAGTGTATAACCTAGTTAGAAAATCTAGGAAAGGTCGACAAGAGGTAAACAAAACATGTGTTCAATTTGGTTTGGCCTCAACGAAATTGAATATTCCAATGAAAACAAGGTAACTTTTTAATATGATGTATTGTTGCGATTTGAAAACTATATATTATAGGTTTTGTAAATATTTTCAATTAATAATACATTCTAGCAAATTTTTTTTCTTTTTTGCAATTTTTCCAAGAAGATTATTCTTTTTAAAGTAGCATTGCAATTTCAAAAAAAATTCATTTTATTATAACAAGTAAACTATTGTTAAGATGACTACATGAGTGCTTCTTCCTTTGGGTGCAAATGAATTCAAACGAGCCAAAATTAATGTCAAAATATCAACTTTTCTACAATTCTTGTTACATTTGTTTATGTGGTGCCACTTTAATGGCATCTGAATCATGGAAAGTTGTGCTTATTGAATAATATGGATATTGAAAAAAATCTAAAATAAATTAAAAAAATTAAAATATCAAAGTTTGGTTTGAATGAAGGATGTTTAATAGTTTCATTCAATGACACTACTTTCATAAAGGGCCCCTTAATTTTTAGAATACAATTTATTTCATCCTCAATTTTTTTTATAGTAATAGGGTACTATTAAACACGTCTAAAAAACATTCAAATTTTAATATTTTTTCGATTTTGTGTTTTTCAAAAATTAGGGTTTTAAAAAAGTTCATGAGTCCTTTTTGACATGTAAATGTGATGCAATGCATATGTTGTTTAAAGAAAACTTATAGCTTATAACACAAAAAAATAAACTTGAAAGTGTTAACATGTTTTTCTATGATTTGAAATTATGACAAACTTTCAAGATGAAACACAAATCCTAGCAAAATCTGTGCACTTTCAAAAATTAATATTTTTCCAAATTTGATTGTAAAAAAAAAATGATATATTGGGGCAACTATAAATAAAATATATAAAAAATTTCAAAACATTTCATTTGAAAATTCCTCGAGGAAAACATGTTTTTTGAGGAAAAAAAGACCGCAAAAAGGACAATAATCCTAAATGCAAAGTAAACAGAATGGCTTGTTATATGTTGTTTGGACCCCTTTGATATGACACATTTCTCAAATCGTTATTGATGTCCTTTCCCTTATTGTGTTTACTTATGTTTTTAATTAATCTAGTGGTCATTGGTTGTTAAATGATGCTTTAAGTTTTACCATTTCCATTTGTTTGAAATTGAGAGAATAAACATGAATTTTAGTTTTTTTTGATAATTTTATAGAAAAGGTATTCATTGTTATTCTTGAATTAGGTTGATTTGTTTCTAACATCATAAAAAGGTTTGTGATGTTTTAGATTTTTTTCCTCTTTTTGTTGAAAAACTATGAAAGAAAGAAGGTTCATACCATGTTATCTTTGATGTTGGATCCTAGGTTCAAGAACCTATCTTTAATGTCTTCATTTATTAGCCTTGAGCAAGGTAAAGGCATTTGTTGAGGAATATGATATAAAAAAATCTTGTATCTAGTGTTGTTAAAATGTCATCATCATTTGCACCCGTTGTCAAAAAAAAAATCACTGTTGACCAAGGTGTTAGTAAATATAGCAGTTTGGACATTTTTGAGATGACAACAAACATAAATGAACTAGCAAAAGAGCTTATCAATAGTGAATTTTTGATTTTGAAAAGGTTTTAGATGGATGTTAAAGATATTAAATGTTCTTTTCAATGGTGGGAGAAGCATGAATCTATGTTTCCTACAATTTGATTCTTTGCTTGTCAAATCTTAAACATTGTTGGTTCACAAATTGAGACAGAAATGATTTTTGTTTTTAGTGGGAATACTTATTAATCTTAGGACATGTTTAGCATCAAATAACTTAGATAAATTATTTTTTGTGAACAAAATTGGGTCAATGACCTTAGGATTGGTTGTAAACCCTTTTTTAGTTTAGTGAAGATAATTGGAGTTGATCTAGAGTTAGAAGAACTCGAAAGAACATTGGAAAGAGATAGAAATTTTGAAAATATAGTTTATTTTTATAAACAAATTATGTAACATTTTCATCATTCTTTACACAAGTTTGTTTTTATTTCAATTATTTCTTAAGTGAGAGTTTTTTGAAAAATAGAATATGAATTTAAGATCTACGTTGTGAAAACTGACTAGTGTCATATTTGGGAAAATCACCTTGTTTGAGAATCAGCTTGATTAAATTTTTAAAATAAAATAATACCCTGACTGATTATCATAAGTTTAAAATAATTTTTAAAAAAGACCTGGACAGTTCACTCAAGAGTTGGGAAGAACTGGAACTTCTCATAAAAAAGGAGAGAACCACCCAACACTGGTTTTTACTATGGTACCAAGGTAGGTGCTCGTTCACCCAAGGCGTTTTTGTATAGGGAAGATTGTCTGTCTCCCGTGACCACCATTTCTTTTTTCTTTTCACCTAACTGAGTTACATGTGGGTGGCTGCATAGCTGACCACATGGCAGTTACTTGAGCCCAAACGGTGGTGGTGATTCTCTATGGCAACATTCACTCCACAACTGTTTTTCCTTTGTCCAATGTCTTTTTATTGGCCTTGCCTTGCAAGGATATTGTGTTTAGATTCATTATAGAGTATAGCAGCTTAAGGGATTTTCGCCACTAGGTAATAATAATAGGTCTATTTTTATATGAGGATTTTTGAAAGATAATATTTTGGCTTGTGTTGAAACTTGGGATTAGTTATAGAGTTATAATATCTTGAAGGATTTTGGTTTCTTTTAGAGGATTTTTTGAAAATTCTATTTTTGCATGGTGAAAATATTTGAGTTTCCACAATTCTTCTTTTGCTCTAAGATACTTTTTAATGTAAAGGGCAAGGCCACAGTGTGACACACCCCTTGTTGTCTCTTCCTAGTGATGTGAAGACCCAATGCATGTTTGCCAAATTAGTCAGGTTTTCCTGTCGCCCAGCTAACTTCTTCCCAGATAGATAGTTCAGGTGTCTGAACAACACAAGGGGAAAATGAGGGAAAAGCAAACAAGCAACTTGTAACAAGTTGCTTGATGCATTACAAGAAGGTTGGTTGATGCTTGCCACATTTCATAATCTCCATACTGACCAAAAAGGGCACACATTAAGTATGGCAGAGATGGAGTCTACGAGTCTTTGACACATCGGGAAAGGAAATTTTGCACTTGAAATTTGCTTGTGTGTGAACTTTGAAGTCTGCCATAGCAAGTCAATTGATTGCATAGCAGCAAGGTTGGTCAAGGTTGGTTGATGCTTGCCACATTTCATGATCTGCACATTGACCCCCAACAAAGGAGGAGAAAGGACAGGGAAAAGAGAGCATGAAATGTGGCAGACATGAAGACGAGTCCTTGAAACATGGGAAAAATAAATTACATTGCATCAATTGATTTCCTGCTGAACTTCCATCATATGACATTGGTATGTATTTTGAAAATGAATAATAAAGAAACAAATCATGTTTGTCCACTGTCAAGGTTAGTTTGTAGCATTCAAAGTATGTGGACATTGTAAGCAGCAAGAGGCCACTGGTTACCTAGGCACGCCTTGGGTGAACCAGCACCCACACAGGTACCATGGTTAAAATCCCCAAAATTCATCTAAATTGTTTTCAAATATTTTATACCACAGTACCTTGGCCAATTTGACACTAATTATATTATTTTCAGAGATTTTGAAATTTTCAAAAATTACTTCTTACAAATCAAAAAATATTGTGAACAATAATAGTGAATATTTAGAAATATTCCATTTGTTGAAATGAATTTTACAAAATTAATTAATTATTCGACAGGCATGTGTTGAAATGGCCAAGGTACTACAGCATATCCCATGCTTAGACTAAATCAGGGTCTCTGAGTCTGAATCTAACATTTATTGAGTTCAATTTGGCCGCTAAGACACTTCACTGAAGAAGTTGAAGGTACCACAGTGGGTGCTGGTTCACCCTGGCTGTTGGCTGTAACCAATCACATTGAGGATTGAGGTGACTCTTTTCGTCCATAAAAAGTGGCTTTTAATCTCATCCAAGAAGCGATTGCGATATGGAACCATTGGAATGAGAAACAACATTGGTATTGGTACCTTGTGCCATGAGTAGTAGGGTATGTTTCTTAGATATTTTAAAACTATGGTTGTATATGAGAAGAATCATTATAGCAAAATTTGTTCTTTGATTTTATTTAAGATCCATGACTAGATATCATAAAAAACCACCTTGATAATCACAACATATTTGTGCCAATATTTAATAATTGCCCAACCACTAGTTTAAGGCCTTCCATACACCCTAAATGATAGTTGCAAGAAATGACAATTTGGGCCAATTCACTATGTAGATAGGTACACTTGTAGTAAGGCATGTACTTGGTGGCTACTTAGTAGGTAGGTAGATGCATGTGGATGGTTCACTATAGACCTAATTACTATTGTTATCTACATGTGAACATGAATACAAATGAACAAATGTTTTCTATCCACACAACGTCTATCCTACATGTTTTGCAAGTGGGACATGTTAATAGGGTTCTCATGGGTGTTTGTGAATGTAGGTTTAGCCTTGGGATGTCAAGATTAAATGTACAATCAATTATAAGAATGTTATTGAAAATTTAGTCAACAATTTCTCTTAGTTGAAGCAAGTTAGATTTTGAATTAAGTTTTTAATGTCATATGTTAAATCTACAACTCAAAGCATTACATATTGTTGCAATGATTTTTCACAAGGTTTTTATAAAGGATCAACAATTGGCCATGATAGTTTGAATTATATTTGAAATTGAATCATAGAATAACAAACAAAGAGGAACATTCCAAAACCCAATTACAATTATTTTCACAATGCTTTAAAAATTAAGGTTGTTAGAAATGATGTGACATGTTCATTTTGCATTAGTCATCACATTAGTGTTTGTCCAAACATGTCAATTTCATTCATCAACTTAGAAGCAAACAATTTTTTTTTTCCCATTTGATCTACCCCCAGATGCTTGGTAATCAAAAATGGATTCAATCATGACAACGTTGGAAACCAAAATTGTTCAATTGTCATAGTGTTGGTGACCAAAACTATAACCAAACAACTTTGATCGCCAACATTGTGCCAACCGAATCTATTTCAATCACCAACACTATGGTGATTAAAATAGTTTTGATTGCCATGGTGTTGGTGACCGACACAAATTGTAATTATGGTTATTGATACATTGGATTGATTTATACTATTCATCTAGTGACCAAATTTGGTTTTGGTCACTTTTTTGTCACCATTCGGCCAAGTAGTGGGTGATAATTGATCTTGGCCGTCCATTGGCAATGAAATTAATTTGAATCATAGTTGAAAAAAATTCAACTTTTTACAACAAATTTTAAACAACCCACTTGGCTTGTGCTAGGTAATAATAAATGGAACATGCATTCAAAACTCATTTTTTCCTTTGAGGCAGGTGGGCTTTGTGTTGAGCACCTAACAAACATTACAAGAGGGATTGAATTCAACAAAAAACAAAAGTTGGACAAGAAGTGGACAACTTTTTATTATGGAGCAAACATCCATTTCAACGTTACACAATGCCTGGCATTTATAAAAGTTGTGAAAACAACTTCAAAGTCTTGAACCTAGTATAAACCCCTTCCTACCATAGATTGTGCATATATTTGTTGAAGGAATTCAAAGTTGATAGGCATAAACATGTTAAAGTAGGCCAATTGGTGATCCTTGTTCAAAAAGTAAAAGTAGGTGAAAAGTAGAGTTTGCATTTTGAATTTTAAAACTTTTAATAATGCTATAAATTTTAGAATGTATTTGCTATACTAAATAAACCATATATGGTCATATTTCAAGTATTTTATTACTTTAACCATTTTATTTATTTATCACAAATTAATGTTTGATATTTTTTCAAAATCAAACTATTCAATGAACTGTGATATTGATGTTTGAATTATGATGCATATTGATATATATTTTTTGAAACTTGAATATTTCAATTACGATAATGTGAAGCTTTTAAAAAATAGCTTTCCAAATGAATAAAATTATGTTTAAAACATGATTTTTTATATGAATCCAAACACTAATATTTGCATATAATATGTCAAAACAATCTCCTAACAATCTACAAGTACAACATATGAATTTTTTGGTCAAATGATAATTAATTAATATATGTTTATATTATTTTGTGCAATATGGGATAACAGTGTAAATTTGGAAAGTAGAGTGAAAGTAGGTTGAAAAAAAAAGAAACAAAAAATCTTCACTTTTAAAAAACATATCCATACAATCCTACATACACTCATGTAGTTTTTTTAATATCTGCAAATATTAGGTTTTACTTTCTATGTTTTAAAGTTGACAATTTTGTGTTTTCTACTTGCAACGTATTTTTTCTGGCTTACTTTTGTATGCTTGCACCCTAACATGTCAAAACTTGTTGCTAAAAAGAGGTGAAATTCCATTCATAAATATGGAACAACCATTTGTTTTAATGGTTGGGATAATGTTACAAAGCATCCATTGTTGAGTGTGATGTTTATTTGTCCTAATGGGGATGTATTCTTAGGTGCCATCAACACAATGAGGAAATATAAGGATGCCCATGGGTGTAGTTACAATATTACGTATCATAGCAATGTAATGTTTGCTTGGTTTTTTCATGTTTTAAAATTGTAATTTAATTTGATGTTGAAATTGTAAATTTGTTTTACATAATTTTATTTTTAATATATCATGGGAACATGTGAATTAATTTGAAATTAATCCAATGAATAAAAAAATAACAAAAATATTCATTAAACATTATAATGCTTGCTTTTAAATAATAAAAGGACTTGTAAATGGATTTTAGTTTTTTTGAAAATGACATTTTTCTGCCAAATGTTTTACATGAACCTTAATAAAATAGTATGAAAAGAATTTTAAATTTTTTAAAGGATTTGTTTGAAGACTTTTTCAAAAATATTTTATGAATATTTCTTCAAAAGCATCATAAAAATAATCAAAAAGCAAGTAAATTTGGCTTGTGTTATCCCGTTTACACCCCTATTACACATGTGGTGCCTTGGCTAGATACATTGAAATTGTTGGAATGGACAACATTGTACAAACTTGTACATACAATATTTCAAACATGTGAAATGTAGTTAACCTTATAATCCATTGTTTTCCAAACTTTTATTTTCAAGGTTGTGCATTTTATTGTTTGGACCTATTATTAAAAGATTGGGGAAAAGAATTTTGAATCATAAAAAGAATTGTGGTGTTTCTTTCATATGGTAACACCATGATTGAATGGTTGTTGAAGGTGAAATCTATTGTTGAACAAACTATCATTGACCTTGAATGGACAACTTTTGTCAACACATTGTGTAACACCCATGAACACAAGTTCTTCATCATGGCAAAATATGTCAAACCAACATATGGAAGGATAGGTTTTGGGATATTTGTGCCAACTTTATGCATATGGTGGAATACATTTTAGTGGCCCATTGAGGGCATTCATGACAAACAACCTTGTATGGGGAAGCCATAACTTCTCATGAGTGGAATATGTCTTATGATTATGAGATCAACCATTTTCAATACCATCAAGCCTTGTAAATGCAATCAAACATCAATTTCACCATCGATGGATAATGTTGACCTACATTATGCATGCAAAAACCTTTCCATATTTATTGGTTGAAGTTCGCTTCCATGATGATGTAAATGCCAATAAATCATTCAACCATATTGTGTTATGAAAAAACATTAGTAACTTGACGACCTATGCCCAAACTTTAAAGGACTTTACTAATGTTGTTGAAAGTCAAAGGTCTTTTCGACAACCCCCTAGTTAATGACCTCAATTTATTCCCACATGAATGGTGGGATTTGATTGGAATTGGTGCACAAACACTTACACACATTGTTCGTTGTATCTTGGCACAAGTGTGTTTTGCACTATCATGCGAACAAAATCGGATTTCACACTAACTTGTCCATAGAAAAGTGTGAAATTGACTCACATTAGAGTAGGCTAAAGACTTGGTGTATATTCACACTAATAACTAGCTTTTGCAAGAATGACCTAGTGTTAACCCCATTATGTAGTACAAAAAGAATATGTTGTTAACAAATTCTACATCACAAATTTACCCCTTCCATGTATCTATGCATTTACAACATTTTAACAATGTGTTCAAGGTTATGTGCTAGTTAAGTGTTGATAAATTGTTGACATAATGTTGTTATGGCATTGTAACACAACGTTTGATCATCACAACATCATATCAATTATGATTGTATCGGCACTTAGTTAACACTTAACCGTGAACACATTGTTAAAATGTTGTAAAATCATTAAACCTTATAGGGGGCAAGTTTGTGATGTATGTTTGAATTCAATGGAAGTGAAAATAATGAAAACACATTAGAGGAGGACCCTTTAATGTTAGAAAAGAAACAAAAAAAACTCATTTTAAAAAATAAATAAAGAAAAAGGTAAGACTTACCAAGTTGAAAGGTTTATAAATATTCCAAACTCCTTGACCTATAATTAAGAAAAGGGGGGTGGGGAGGAGTACCAACTAACATAGGGCAAGTACCAAAGGCGAGGCATGAAATGTAACAACAAAATGAAACATCAATAGGGAGGGAATGGTAGTAGGTACCTTAGAAACATGAAGCAATAGGACAAGTTAGGAAACAACAAGGCAAGGGAGGAAGTAGCATAATGAGGCAAAAAGTAGTAGGGTGAGGTGAAATAGCAAGGTGTGAAGGGAGGTAATAGGGTGTGATGCAAAACAAAGCAACAAGGCGAGGTGAAGTAACAAGGCAAGGTGAAGCAATAGGGTGGGAAGGGAAACATTAGGGTGTGATGTGAAATGAAACAATAGGGCAAGGGGAAGTAGCAAGTCACAAAACAAAGCAATAGTGCATGGAACAAAGCAAAAAGGCACAACATGTTGTGAAGCAACAAGGCAAAACAAAATAGCAACGCACAAGGTGAAGCAATAGGGTGAGGCAAAATAACAAAACATGAGGCAAAATAGCAAGGTGAGGTGAAACAATAGGTCACAAAATAAAGTAGCAAGGGTGTGGTGGTATGCAAAATAGTAGGGCTAAGTGAAGTAGCAAGGCATGGTGAAGTAATAGGTGAAACAACAAAGCGAATGGTGAAACAATAAGGTGAAATGAAAGGAGCTAGCGCCAGATGCAAATGAAACGTGATGCCAACGATGAAAGAAAACATAAGTAGCAATGGGGAAAGAAAAAGAAAAGGGAAGGAAAGGAAAGAAAAAGAAAACAAGTGAGGGGGAAAGAGAAAAGAAAAAAACACCAAAGGAATGAAAGAAAATGACAATATTGTAGACCCTAAAACATACATGTCAAGTAACTTGCAACCTTGCAACACATAAAACAAACAACAAATCTTGCAACATGTTAAACAAAATAATGCAAAAGGAAGAACTCAGGGGCCATCCCTTTTTATTCACAAGAGATAGGTAGGGTTTAGGGTTTAGGGAAAATAAGGGAGCCATTGGAAAGTGATGCCCCTTTCCTAATTTCAACTTAAACCTAATTTTGATGAAGAGCTTGAGAACTTGACCTAAGTAAAAGGTTTTACCTCACCCAAATCTCAACATTTTGAATTTATTTTATTAGTTGGTTCTCAACATCTAGTTTTCACACAAGTGAGAACCACTGATTAGGGTTTCAATCATGGTATCATTAAAAATGATACCTTAAAGGGTTCATATTGGGATAACCAAATGATATTAAAGATATTTTTGATACCCACCCAACACTAGTTTGAACCGGGAATCATTTTGGGGGTGACATATGAAAACCTAAAATGTATTTTTTAACCTATTTTAAAAACTTGATGGGATTAACACTTGCTTAGATATTGCTAAATATATTACATTTGAATATTAATTATGAATGCCACAATTCACAAAATCGCAATTGTATAAAATTTCATCATGCAATTGGTCCACAAGTTGATCACATGTGATTAAATAGTTTGTGGAACCAATGCATATTAAGAATAAATAAGGCTTTCAAAACAAATCATAAACCTCGGGGGGGACACGTAATGTAAAGTTTGGGACTTCATGCATCAAATGACCATTTTTAAGCGGGGTATTAGATAATTATCCAACCTATTTTTTATCACCCTATTATTATCTAATTTTTTAATATATACATATTAAAACCACCCTATATTATTTATAATCCATTATTTTGGATTATTACGTACCTTATATTATAATTAAATTAATTATTGAAATAAAATGTACCTGATTTTGAAACTAATTAACTTATGATTATTACCCAACAACTAATATATTGCACCATATATTTTTACTCATGTATATTCTACTTTTTTTTATTAGTGTCCCTCCAGGTCATAAACAAATCCATTATGTATTCAAGTTACCAATCCATATATGTCACTTTCTTCCATAATTTTTGATGATTTTGTTTGAACTTTGCATATCTAAAGATTGATTTTATTGGTAAATTCTTTTATTGTCAACCTTTCTTTTTAAATTTAAAAACAAAAAAACATTGGTCTTCTTTTTTCATCTATCTATGTCAGATCCAAGGTTTTTTTTCTCAATTTTGTGAAATAGGTAGATTACCAATCATACACAAGAGGATTTAGCCAAATTTGGCTACATAAATTGGAGGAAAAAAAAAGTGACATGAAAAAAAATTTGGACTAAATATGGCAATTTTAACTTGTTTTTCTACAAAACATGGAGACTTTTGGGGTTTTTTTTTCTCAAAAAATAATTTGTACAAGTCACATCCCTTTTTTTTCTTGTTGCCAAATGGAAAATTTTTACCACCGAAAAGAAAAAAATCTCAATTAAATCCCATATCCTCCCAAAATTTCCAAAAAGTGGAGATTATTTCAAATTTCCTCCTTGTTTGCTACCTTCAACATAGTTTTCATCATTCTTGGCAACTTGTGTTTTTAAATTGTAAGGAAAGCTTCTAAAACCTTTAATTTCTTTTGAAATTTTGTACAAATGCTCAAAGTGGCACAACATGCATTTGGCCATTTTGAGCAATTTTGTCAACATTTCTAGAGCCCCAAACTAGGGTATCCAATTACCCAACCTAGACTTCTAGCTTACATTCATGCATATACTTATTCCTAATCTAAAGTATTAAATTACCCAACATAAACCTCCAGCCTACAATTAATTATATGTTGTCCTTTTAGACCTTGATTTTACAAAGACAATATTACAATCATGATGAATAATAGAGACCTTGAATTATATTGAATTTGTCATTAAAGAAAACCTTGTTGTTTGAATTCTTTTCACTTTTAACGCAAGGAAAATGTTATTTGCATTTGGAATGCACCCTTGATGGTTGACTCTACTAGGCAAGTTTAGTAAAAACTTGTAAAAGGGAAATTTACTAAATATATGGTTACTTTTTACTAATTAATGTGACAATTTGGTACTTTCGCTTCCTGGTACTCAGTAGGAATGGTTAGAAATTAACTTGATTATTTTAGGAGGAAATTGTTATTTCCATTGTTTTAGTTATTTTTTAGAATGATGAGATATGTGATTAGAGTTTAACCATTAAATAGGATTAAGGTTATTAACCTAGAAATATTTTTGGTGGTTGATTGAGTGTGGATGTCATTTTTGTAAGAGGTAAAGAATGGTTACCACGAATTATTTTTAAAGTTAATTTTGAACGTGGAAAATTGATAACATTTAGAAAAGAACTTAAGGTGCGAATTTTTCATGTGATATGGGTTTACAAGACAAGTAGAGATACAGTAGTGGAGATTCAAATAGGCATTACTTAAACACTTTACTACAACTTGAATAGCCTAAAACTAGGGGTGTGATTTTGATTTGATATGATGCGACCTTATGTGTTGTTGGTGTGATACTTGCTACCCCGCCACTATAATACATGTAGCATAATAGAAGTTGTGTGTTTAAGTTTTTTTATAAAATTATCTTTTCAATCAAATATGGGTGAAGAAGTCAATGCTAGATGTCTTGCCAAAGACTACAATGGCCTTTTTCCAAATCCATAAATTTGTCGCATTAAGTTTTTAATGTGATTACCTAATTATTATAAATCATATTTTTAAACTTTTATTAATATAATAATGTATTATTATCTTATTTTAATAGGCTTCTATTACTAAAATATTTATTTTAGTTAACATGTATTTTTAAGTTTGTAAGTGATATCAAGGTAAAAATAATTTGACTAGGATGAATTCACAAGTTTGAATTCAAAGTCATGTTAATATGCACAGACCAAAATAAAAAGTGGTTAATATAAATTTGAAACAAATTTGTGCATAGACTAAATCACAAGAAACACACATTCACATGAGTTATAACTACACAAACTTGGACAAAATCATCATTCTTCTTCTTATGGAATATTTTATAAGTGATGGTGGGGATTATATTGAAATGAAAAAAAATTCTCAAAACTCCCAATAGGGAATACAAAAATGTCTAATATTGTGTCATGATAATTTCACAACTTTACAAGTTCATAATTTTCACATACAAACTTTGTTCTAGAATCTTTCAACGAAAAAGTCGTAACCCTTGAACAAACCGTTCACATGTCATATTACTTGTTTCAATTGAAAGTCATTTGACCCCTTTTATAAAATGTTTTAATGGTTGAGAATTTGTTTCAATCATTCTTTTGACCATAACTTGTTTTTCAAATCTTCAACTTGAGAATGCAACTCACTTTAGATATTTATTTTTTAAAGTCTTTTCAATAGTTTAAAGATGCAACTTGGATTTAAAATATCATAAGATTCAAACTCCTAAAGTGAGAATTCATTTGGGGTGTTGTGACTCCTCTCACACTTGTGAAAATGTGTGTGAGTCTTAAAACATTTTTTCAACTTGCTCCATTTGTCATGCATTACCCTTGATCGTCAGCCCTAAGCTAAAGTTGTCACATTAACTTGACTATATCAGCTCAGAATTGAATGTTGTTTGCAATAGGTTCCTATTAGGTTACCTAAAAATTGCAAATCATGTTTCTTTAAGGATTAGATCTATTAGTTGTAGTTTTTTGTTTTTTGTTTTAGTGGTTGAAGAATATTTAACATTTGAAATTCTTTGCCTTAACAAGGAAGATTATCGTGGTGTTCTTTGTACACAACGTTTTATCAACTACCTATTTCCAACCATATTTGCTCAAGTTTGATATTTTGGTAAGATTGATTTGCTATTGCTCACCTAGTTAATACATGTTTTACTGAGTCCCTACAAATGAGTCTTTTCAAACACCCAATTTTCCCAAGATTGCAACAACCAAGCACCCTATTTTACTAGGCTTGTGGCCACAAGGCTCACCTTGTTATGCTTGCCTAGCGATCGCTTGCTTGCAAGAATCAACCACCAATACTGCATTCTCTAGTACATAATGTTCTATACAATATGTTTTCAAAGTTATCTAAAATGGTAGAATTAGTTGCGCCATTGCAGACTACAGTATTTTCTACCTACATAAGCTACAAAATGGTGAACTTGAGCTACCTAGTCACAAGTCACAACCTTTGTAAAAACCTGGATGCAGGCCAGTTGCATAGGGGCAGGAGGACCCACCGAAGGCAGGATCCTGCATACAGGCCCACCTCATTTATTATGTAGGATAATGCCCTGGCAGCAGGGAATTATACCTTGAACCTCAGGCTTCACCCTTGGGTTTAAGGATGTAATGCCCTGCTACCAATGCCAGACTTCCCCCCTCAGACCATAGAATATTTTTGTCCCTTTCAGTAATACTATGCCTAACTTGTTCTACAATGTTCTACATGCAGAATCGCCGGTACAGCAAAATTTCTCACTAAGTTGCTCCGCAGTCTGCCTCTCAATAAGGCAGAGGAGGAACTTGAATAGTTAAAGTTATCCGTTAAGTCAGGCTATTAAGGGGCGAAATTGGCCAGTTTCGGCGTAATAGGGCATCAAATGCGTAACTGGGAATTAAATTTTTCAAAATGAAATAACTGGGATCCAAACTAGTTTTTCCACCAATTTTGGAGGTAAACTGAGTCTCATCCCCTCTTTCCTTCTTCATGAGCGCAAACACTACTGCCACGTATATTCTCACTGATCCTACCTGTACAACTACTATAATTACTCTCGAACGTTGTGCATTAAATGCTGAGTTTCAGCATTTCATACTGAGATTTAATAAAATTTCGTTATTTTGCAGATGCCACTAAAAGAGGGGATAGGGGGTGGAAGCAGAAAGGATGGGAGTGAAAGAGAGGATGGCTTTATGGACAACTTTGTTGTTTTTCATACTTTTTTACACAAGTAGATTGAGTCCCAGAATCAATTCAGAGTCCCTGACCCCACAACCTTTGCACTACTCATTCCTGCCCGGATGACTCTCTCTTTCTAAAGGTCTGTGCAAAGTGGACCTTCAGAATCCACAACAAATCACAAACATAGTACATGGTGCAATCATTTCTGGTGTCAGACAGACAATTGATGCATCAGCACTGAAACACCAGGGCTGCAAAATTGAACCAAACCAACAAATTCTGATTTGAAGCTGCCTGCATGACCAGGATTGTTATCATGACGATGATATGCTCACAACTTACAAGAATCCCCATTCACAAATTCTCTCATGAAGAGCAGCTATGATGATCATCATCGATCAGCACTCAAACCTGAAGGCAGCTTTCTTCTAAACTGGTGAAATTTGTCAAAAGCTAAAACTAAAAATGAAAATTTGAAAATTTTCTCCAGGTTTAGTTTCTCGAGGTTTCCACAGACAGAAGTCAGAAAATAATAATAATAATAAAAGTCGTCGGATCACTATGTTTGGTTTTCAGTACTTAGGCAAGAATATAAAAGAATGATCAAATATTTGTACTTGATATCTGGTTGATAGCCAGATTTCGCAAAATCTTCTTAAGGATGATTGCCACTTTTATTACATTTTTCTATGGATGATTGCCCCTTTGGCTGGAAAATTCAATTCCGAATAGAACCATTTCCTTCAGCAGGAGCCCAAGGTAATAAACATCCATCTACATCCACTTCTTTCGTTCTAGAGAATCTCCCTTACACCCCGACTATTTGGGCCTCTTTCAGTCTTTACCACATCCAACCAGGTTTTTTGTTTTTGTTTTTTTCTCAAATTTTTTTTTTTTTTAAATGGCATTTTTTTCAATTTTTTTCGAATTTACAGTAAGGAAAAGAAAATTGCAAATCTCTTTGTCATCACAGTGCAAAACTTTGTTGAAAGAATATGCACACCTTAACCATTGTCCCTGTAGCACTTGTTAATATGAAAAAGTGGACAGAATAATGTGAGAGACTGTTAGCTGTTATACCACCTGGACCAATTATTATGATGAGCCACAGAAAAGCAGATGAAAAACAGTTATTTTCTGTTCCTGACCTTCTTGCAGGGCATTGCAATTAGTACATATTTACAGGTTCAAAAGAGTTTCACTGTATATGGTTGCTACACTTCATCCAAAATATAGTGCACAGGTCCTTGTGCTACTGTGGGTTTAGGGTTGAGCTATCATCTGTGAACCAGATAAGCAAGGAGTGATCATGATGATGTACCAAAGAATGGGCCCATTCCCTCTAGGAATTTGTGGAACCTATGAGGGTGTGATTCTGTTGCAGCAAGTGGTGACTGAGTTCTACCAAGGCTTGTGTCAGCCTGTAACTAGTGTTCCTCACTGTTGATTCACAAAGCTCCAGTGTTCCCCCATCATTGATTGATTCACATCCGAAGTGGAACTGGCAAAACCAGAAGTGGAACTGGCAAAACCAAAAGTGGAACACCACTTGCATGACCCACCTTTTCCAGTTAGAAAAAAAAAAAAACCTAACTTTGGGCAGTTCTCTCTTTTTCAAAAGAAAGAACAAGTGGGTAAGGCTCTGATTTTTGGATCCTTGACCAATGACTATCATCAAGTGTCAAAAGAACTGGTTTTCACACATAAGTGTGGTTCTCAAAAAAAATTTGAAAGGACCAATCAAGGAACCTCCCCTGAACCCCTAGTTATTTGTTGGGTCTTTCAAAAAGCCACCTGGAATTGGGGGTTAGAAAAAAAATTTAAAAATCTGCCCAACCTGGGAAAACCCTAAAAAAGTACCTACATGAATAATGAATAGGATATCAAAACTGGTTGAGTAAAATTTTCAAACTCATTGGAGCACAGCTACCAATCCAGATGCAATGGGAAGCTGGCCACACATTCACTGGCACTTTTAGAGATGACTCCGTATATCTTGTACATATAATGATATGAAAGTTTAAATAGATTGAGGTTCCTTTCACACTTTTGGCGTCAATGCTAGAACCCAATAGAGAAATCTGGCTATATTTCAAAAACAAATGTGAAGAGATTTGGTGACGAGAAAACCAAAAATAAAACCATAGTTTTAGCCATTTGAAAGAAAAAATTAGCCAACTCACTAAATTTAGCCAGAAACAAGAAAAAAAAACCTACCCAGATCCAGTGTGTCCATTTTTTTAACAGATCACACAATCATGTCTAAACATGGAACAAACAAACCAAAGACAAATCCAATTGGAAAATTGGAAAACAAACACACTCACACATGCACCTAACTTTTGTAGTAAATATTGAAAAGCCAAGAAGCATGGATGATAGATAAAAAGCATGCGTACCACACTTGATGTTGGTAGGTTCCCCATGCACGTAATGCATGGAGGTGATCTGTATGTACCAACCACAACAACATTTAAAAGCTCGGATTCTGTGGATTCCCATGATCATTCTTTCTCTTTTATCACCGAAGATATCCCTCACCTCACTCTATGAATGAATGAATGGTGCTGGTATTATGAACTGATCCAAAACGGTCAGAATCTACTGCTTGAATGGTGAGAGGAGGATTTCCTTTTAGGATATGTTTATTGGATGCTCGCAATTTCCTTATGTCTATTGTAATGTGTAGTGATAAGGTGGGGACTTCAGGTGAAAATAACTCCAATTATGGTTTTTCATTTGATCTGTGTCTAAATTGTAGTTCAATCAAAAAACTTGATATCAAGTGTTGCTGAATATTATAATGTATACTCACTCATACACACAAGAGACGCAAGACATTATTAGGTAATCAAATTTGTTGCAACTATGTAAATGGAAAGCAATCTTTTCTTAAGTGTTTTCTAAATCTTTCAAATTGACCAACAATTTTCAATTTTCTGGAATGACAAATGACACATATGTTCAAATTGACAATGAAAATGTGTTTTCCTTTCCAAGAATCATTTATTCCTTCATAATACCCACATCATAATATAATTTTAAAGATTTTGCAAGAACCCAAATCCCAAATTATTTGGACAATTTTCCTCACTTGTTCAATACTTAACGCCTATTTGTCAATATGTGAAAATCTTAAATTTGACAATATGGATTCACCAATTTACTATACCATTCGACATTGGTCAAGCTTGAAGACCTATGATACCTTTCATTTTTTGATACAATTATGAATATTTTAAGTTGATGCATATTATATCAGTCAAAAATTTATGGTTCCCAAGATTCTTCATAAAGTTATATTGGATGTACAAAAATAAAGAAATCCTTGATGGAGTGACAAAAAATGATTGATGGACAAAAATAAGCCATAGCCACAAATAGGCACTTTGATCTCCTTATCTTTGTGGTGGCTAGTACCTCGCATTTGGGTCCAATGAAAAGGAGGAAAATGAGCCTAAGGTTCATAAAATAAATTTCCTAAAAGAAGAAATAAATATAATTACATGATACCTAGACTGCTTCAAACTTCCCCAAAAATATGTTAGTTATATGTTCATATTTTTGACAATATTAAGAAATACAAACATATTCTACACTTGGTCACATTTAGAAATTTATTGTTTCTTGTTTTTTCCAGAAATTTTGTCATTGTATTTATGATAACCAAAGTAGGTTTGCAACTTGGACTATGATTGTGTAGTTTTCACAAAACTCCAACTAGGGTAGCCATGCCCATCATTGAACACAAAAGCCTATGACCGATCAAGGCAAAAGTTCTAACCTAGGCTGGTCAGTGTGTAGACTAAATTTGTTGGTGTGCATTTTGCATGTTATAATTGAACATGTGGTAGCAAAAACATGTGTTCAATTTTTTTTAGACACACCTGAACAAATTATTTTGTGTTCGGCCATTGATTATTATTAGAACATTTGATCACTATTTACATCCCATTTAGACTATGGATGTGTTTGGTGATGGGAGTAATTCATTGAACTTCTCAAAGCCAATTGTTTGCTATAGAAGCACATTACAGGAAAATCTCCTAACCACTTAATAAAAATAAGTATTTGGTAATGGGGGTTAAGGAATGCACTACTACAAAACTTTCCATAGGGATACAACACAAGTATGATTCACAAAAATCCAATAAAAGATCAATGGTAAAACCATCATTGGGGAGACAAAAAGGGAAGGTCAAAAAAAGGCCAAAAGATGAACAATTTGCAAGAACCAAAAAAGGGAGAGAGCTAGACCCTCTTGTGGTAGGAAGCTATCTCACCCACGGCCCTTCTAATGTCACTTCCATGCAAATCGTGAGATTCCATAGTAATGGGAGGTCTAGAACAAGCATCACCCGCCAACGTGACTTCCTCTCTATAACAAAGGTTAAAGCACACTGAAGAGCAATACTAACACGCTACTTGAAAAATTGAATGTAAAAAAACAAGGATAAATGACCTCCTGATCATCTATCGTGGAAAAGACAAGCACACCCCTTGATGAAACAACCCATATCATGCCTAGGTGTGCCATGCACCTACATGGCCATCAAAATAAAATGGTGCCCCTCATGGAGCCCTTTATACTTGTGAATCTTAACAATGGTGCTAAATTTCATAATTGCACCTACTACTTGATTAATGACACTTGAAGCCACTATTTCCCATGTTGGGTTAATAACCACCACATCGGTAATGAAAACCTAATCCTTTTGGGTCATGTAGAAATTGGCTCGTAATGAAACTCTTGATGTTAAGGCATACCATCGCTCTCTACATACAATATGCCCACTTTCTCGAATGAGGCCATACATGACATCTCGGATGACGTCATGTGTGGCTATCCGTTAACCTCCAAACGAACAACAAATTAAGTGTGTGCCAAATGTATCCAACCCATGTCTAGACTCACACATGAAAATATTAGATGCCAAAAGTTGAATCAAACCAAGGTGAAAACACAAGGTGCAGCCCTGAGGAATCTCTATGTTTGGAAAAATCCTTAATGGACTCCAAAGCTTGCACTTTGACACCTTGACCCTAAGCCCAACTAAGGCTAATTGGGTCAAAAGGTGGTCAAAAACATAAATAATTTCACTCAAAGGCCCCACAATGTGGGTATCATCTATTAGGGATAGAAAGACACAACTGGGGGCATGCGTGATGGTCTTTAGGAAAGTTCAATAATGGGCCAAAGCAAATAAAGGACCTCCTAAGGGGTCACCCTGCCTTATGTTTAAAGATGATTTAATAATGGTGACCCCTCCACAAGCCGCCCATGCTAGTAGTAAAGAAAAGAATGAACACCATAAATAACTTAGTAAAAGGGACAATGTTCACCAAAGACCCCCGGACATCACACAACACTTTAAAAATAGTGATTCGATCAATGTTATTAAAAGTATTTTCAACATTGACCTACATCATGGCCCAATCCAGGTGTAGGTCAAGGAGGGCTCAGATGCCAAAAAGGATGGCCTCATAACTTCTAGGGTCAAAACTCCACACTAATGGGGGGATAGGTGCTTTTGAAATGGCCCCCAAAGCTATAGGACAATGGAATGACTAATAAGTCAAAAAAGCACCTTGCCTATGGCAATAGGACAAAGACCACCAATGTTTTTTGCCATTGCCAACAATTTGCTAACCCCCAACATTGAAGCCACCAACCTAGGGATATCCCCACAAACAACAATAGCAACAACTTGGAATAATTTCGAAAACCATGAAAATGGGTTCTCTAGTATGAAACATCCCGAAAGATGTTCAAATACCATCCCAGAAAACCCACTTGAAAACAAATGGGGAGCAATGGCTAAGGCTTGGGTAAACAAAATTCTATCCAGGACAAAAATGTGCTTAGGTTGATAGTAAAAACTAGGTGGAGGGACAAGGTTTGAAGGAGGGAGGTGCAGTTGGTGTAGGGTAGCATGGTGTCCTCCGAAGGAATAGCTGACATCCTGGGTTGGAAAGCTTTGCCAGCACGATTGTACTCATCAACTTTCCCTAAAAATAGACATTGGTGAAAATGAGTGGTCGAAAAATCTTCCCATGAGTGATGAGAACAAGGCACACTTGAAGCACATGAAAACTTTTCCTTAAGAGAAGACCAATCACCTACCATAAACCTCTTGAGGTGAGTAGAAACCTCTTGCTAACTTGAATGACTTCCTTGAATATAGTGCAAACACCAATGTGGCAACAAGAGCAAACGGAACCGTGTTAACTCATTCGTTGGGTCTCTAACAATTTAATCAAAGGGTAAGTAAAAAGATTGCTTAACTTTGTCTTAAATGGCTTGAGAGGTCCTATGAAACAAACAAGGGCACGCGAAATGAGACTCAAACAACCCCAAAATGGAGCTAGACTTAGCCCAAAGCCAACCCTAAGAAGTAAGAGGAATAGAACCAAGGAAAAACGCATGAGGGGAGCACACTTGCAAAGAAAAAACATCTTGGCTAGCCTGGGAAACGAAGCTAGAAGGAGGGTGAACACTCTTGACATGCCTCGAAAGGGTGTTTAAAATGTAAAAGCTAGAACAAAGAGGACAAGGGGTATTTTGAACTTACAAGGGATGTGAAGAGGGAATCCTTAATTTTTTTTTAAAAAAAAGGCTACACCCAAAACCCCAAGGAAGTAAAAACCCAAAGAACCACCCTCCATACCCCCGCCCCCAACACCCAACCCACAATCAGAATGTAAATATCATTCGTCCTGAACTCCTGT
>Ga0116227_10000594_pt1 | contig 72102 bp, 74 predicted proteins | sample S1TSphgellanicum_FD_89693 | JGI IMG/M metagenome (GOLD analysis project Ga0116227, IMG submission 89693) | Host-associated microbial communities from peat moss isolated from Minnesota, USA - S1T2_Fb - Sphagnum magellanicum MG | ecosystem: Host-associated > Plants > Peat moss > Unclassified... | reverse complement strand
TGCATATCCATACATGCTTCTAACATGTGCCACATTTCACTTATGCCTTAGTTTAGGCATACCACATCCTCCCTCAAGCTATATACTAATTTCTATGTTGTATTTTGAATGAACATAAAAATTAGCCATGACATTAGGAGAAAAAGGGCATTTCCTAACCAATTAGTTTTCAGTTACATGTCATCCTTGACTTTGTTTTGACTACACAATAATATTTATTTTAAAAAGTTTCACATGGATGGGATGGCATCTCAAATGAGTTGATGTGTCAACTAGTTTGGTAAATGTACAACAATGACCACTAATGTGTGTTGATTGTCATAATATTTTAAAAAATACATATATAACCTAGTTGAAGAGTAGTTGAGAATGCTACTTTGCCATGTCAAGTCAATTGCTTAACTATTTTGGTGGACCTTGTTTTTGAATGGATGAATGAAGGTTATTGATGGATGAAATATTGCATGCATTTTCAACTATACTTCAATTTTATTTATCATTATCTATACCCTACCCACATATTACCTACCCACCTACCTTGAGTGCAACAACCAGGATCATCACCGAGACCTAATGTTTTCAATTCAACATAATATCAAGCCAAAAAAAAATCTAAAATTATCATTTTTTATTGCCAAACTTGATCTCCAAAAATAAAATAATTCTTCAGCACCTGAGTGCCAAACCAGAAAACGTTCTATGGTATGAAAATTGACAAAGTGAATTTGGGCTTGTTTGATTTTGGACTTGTAAAAAACTCTCCATCCAGTTCTTGTATAGCACTCGTTAATCTAATTTATGTTATTTCATTTTTGTGGAACAAATATATTTTCGTGAATGTTCATTTTTCTTCTGTTTAACCATAAGGAGGTGATTCACATGTGGTACCCATTTTTTTTTACACTTTTTTTTTCTCTATTAGTGTTGTGGCTGAAAGAGTTGTACAGGATCATCAGATATAGACTCAAAAGTACTATCCATTTCAAAGCATTTTATATGCAATTGTTGATGAATAAATTAATCGACTTGCTACAATTTCATAAGAACATTCTAAAGTTGATGAAATACATATGCTTTTTCCTTGAATTTATCAAGTTCCCATTCACCTGCCGAGACAGCACTGAATGAGTTCTCCTGGTACATGTCACATGTTAAGTAACCATCTATGACTATTATACAACTTCATTTGTTTTGGAAGGAAATCTGGCTCTGAGCCTCTTAACAGCTCTTCTTCAGCAATGCTATCATTGAGAGCAACCAGAGGCAGCAGCTGGATTGACTGATGCTCATAGACAATTTTAAAGAGTCTGCAACATTCTCCACCAACGTAGTTGAGTACCTGGCCAAGCAGTCCAAAATGATGATTTGTCAAAGGTCAGCCAAAACCAACTGGGGAGGACCACCACAATTATCTGTGGGTTCTTTTGAGAATTATGTACTACTTAAAACTCCCATTACTTAACATCGACAACCCAAGTACTTGTCCATTGCTATCCTCTAAGATGTATACCAGAAAAGGAAGACTGGCATGTCCTGCAAACATACTGGGATTAAGTTCACAATCAGAAGGAAAGGAGACAAAGGTCATAGAAACTGTATTGCAATCAGTTCCAGGACTTCAATAGTTCAAGGCATGGGCCTACCTCTCTGTCTGTCCCAGCAGAAACAACAGCATTGCCTGCACCACCCAATGCACATCACCATAACTTTTGATTAGGATTTCTGTGATTAAGAGATGTGTTGAAAATTTTGTTAGCAAACACAAATTCTGCCAAAGAAGTAGTGAATTTGTGAACAAATTTTCAACACATCTCTGAACTCACATTTTCTCCTGAGTGCTTCATTAAACAGACAGGGTGCAGTGCCCCAAGTTTCATTTGCTTGTTCACCGCTTGCCTTTCTCTTTTTCACCGCATCATTGCAGATGCCAGGAGAGGAAGAGAAGATCTTCTAACTGCTGGTCTACGGAAGCGGCAAGAATCTGCATTAGACCAGCGTTATGGTCTTATGCAACTTATTCCCACTTCCGTGTACCAGCAGTTAGCTGACCTAGTTTCTTCTCCAATGCACGATTGCAACATTCTACTGCAACCAAAATCTAAAACCCGACCAAATGATCTGATGCACACCACTTAAGACAACAACAAAACAATCAGGTCATTTCCATTTCTTATCATCAGAACCACAAGGTACAATACAACCAATCTGTGTGAGCTACTAATCTAATACTTCAACAGTAAAGCTGCGAAGGTAGTAGGGTATCTTCTCTCCTAGTACATCTGCCATGGCTACTCTCTCCCATGAATGCAAGAAATGACCACCTGAAGATGGTGGTGAATACCAACATACAACCACTAAACAAAGATTAGGGGATTTTTTCATTTTATACCTATCCAGTAGCTCATCATAGTGATCAGGCAGGTGACATTCTGTATATATGCAATATACATTAAGTACATTTTTATTGCAGAATTTATATTCTATCTAGCTTTAACTGGTGTCTTTGGTTGATGAAAATTTCTTAGTCACTAAAAACTTGTGCACAGATCGTAAAGCACTGAATGGATTTTTCCTTTGTATTTTCATCTCCCTTACCTGCCTGAAGAAACCTGTTTTCAGCAAGTGGGACCTTCTGTGGTGGAAGGTACCAGCCACGTTGGACTGGGATCTTCTGGCCAGCGGAAGGTACCAGCCAGCCTGTCACCATTCCTAAAAAGTGAAAAAATCCCAGCTCTGCTTTACATGGGAAAAGGACCTGAGTACAAGCGCTTCTGTGATTTTTGACTTGTTCCCTCGGCCTGCCGGCCTTGTGCACAGATCTCAAATCATGGAAGGGCCTCTACTCAGGCCCTTCTCCTATACATTATGCCACATCAAACTACAACTGCGATGTAGCCTTGGTGCGGAGGAAAGATATATTGGGTGCTTCAAAAGTGTAGTACCCAATACCCTGACTTATAGAGTTCATAAGACTTTACCTCTTTGAAAACATATTAGATTCAATTCTTGTAGATGAAGTATGTGAAGGATGTTGTATTGGACTTGGTGAACTTGGTGTAATGGTACAAATGTGTACATAAGTAGAAGTTGATGAATTGAATGTGTGTTGCTTGAATTTGTATCATCATTTTTCTTTGGTGGCACATTTTTTCTTTCTTTAATAAGGGCCGACCTTCTGAATATGGTGCAATGAGGAGTCATGGGGTGCTGAGTTTATAAGCCTACTCCAAACTTCTTTAAGATAATCCATGTATATATGGAGTAGGTTTCTAGAAGGAAGGTAGGTAGATAGGCTTGTAGGTACATAAGTCTAAACAGCACAAACAAATACAATCTTACTTTTATTATCAAAATTGCAAATTAAAATTGTACATCATTTGTATGTATTTGCACCATAGTGGGGTTAATATACAGTGATCAGCCATCAAGAACTACTTGACACCATGCCTGGAATATGCTGGATGTCAACAGTGTCTTTGTTGAGTTCCTAGACACCATGAGTTCCTATAGACTCAAGCATCATTGAGTTTCTCCTAAGCAGTTCTAGTAACAAACAATTGATTGATGTGTCCAGTACCAAGTCTAGTGTTTAGTGATTTCTTGGGTGCTAATGGACACATAACATGAACCAAACAGAGAGTGGATTGGGACACTTCTGTATAATAATGGCTAGTAAGGTTTCAAGTGAATCATCCCTACAGGAGCAGCTTTTCGATCTCATGAGGAAGGAGAAGAGTAAGTCAGGTTCCCTTCTTGCTATGCTCTCTCTCTCTCTCTCCCTCTCACGGTGCACAGCACTCTCTCTCTTGTCTCTTTCATGCCTAGACTGCATCCAAAATTGGAGTACTAAGGGAGGGACATACCATGACTAGGGATTAATTGAGCTGATATCTTTTGACAGAAAGTCTACACTTTGGCAGTAGCCTGCATTCAATAAACATCCCTACCAGACTCAACACCCAAAGAGGAAAAGTAAAGCATTTATTTACAGATTCAAAAGTGTAAGGAAGCTCTAGAAGAAAAAATAATGTCTCTCTTACTTAGCGAAGTCATCAGAAGAAACCTACAACAGCTTCCAAAGTACTTCATCTTTAGTGTCCTATGAAAAAATATCATGGGTTTCAGTTTGTGGGGGGCATCTTCCAATAGCTACAAAGTATGTTTGCATAGAAAAATGACCCAATACTTCCAACAGTTGTGGGGAGAGATCAAATGACATTCTAAAGCTTCAGATGGTAGAATTGGACTTCAAATAGGGATTGTTTACTTTCAGAAGGCCTCCTTGCAAAAATGGAAAACCATACAAAATTGGCCTTTGTTGCAAGACATTCAATTGTACTGGTAACCATGCTCTCGCCATTGATTGCTACAAATCTTTTGAGATTTGCTCAGATCTATTTTCTGTCACACATTGCATCACAGACAGATCTAGTGAATTTCTCAAAATGGAAATTTTAAACACACCATCCAAATGGATAATAAAGAGGTGGTCAAATTAAAAGTTTGTGTTCTGAGAGGTATGAAGTGCGGTGAGGGACAGTCAACAAATTTGTGATATGAACAGTTTTTGACAGAAACAGCAGAGGTTTGGAATTCTGGGGAGGAATTACCGGAAAGCCTGAAGGTTCAGGCAGACCCAGGAAGTCAATTTCACCTGAAGACTTGGAATTCTGTGATCCATATCAATGTGGAATGCTCAGCAGTACAGTGCATTCTACTGTGCATACCAAACCATTTCCTGGAGCTTTGCAGCATGGGAAAACAGTCTCACAAGAAGAGATGCTTGATGACTTCTTTGATGTCTGAACAAGGGATAATGACCAGGCTCTCTGAAAGGGACCCCTTCAAGGTTTTTGCAGATAACTTTGGAACAACACAACTCTTGAATCCCAATTTGACAGCTTCTGCAAGTCGCCTCTCCATATTTCCAACCTGCAAAACAGAATCCATCAAACAGATCTACATGACATGGATTACACAGCAACTGCAATTTTTCTGTAAAGAAGTTTACTGAGGGAGATATTGAAGCAAATACTTCCTGAATTCCAATCATGCACTACCCTTCACCATTGCAGAAACTGAAAGATTAATGAGGAAGATTGAAACAATCATGCTTCAAACTCAGCAATGTTAGTAGGTATGCTTCTCATAACAGACTCAAATTTGATTACATAGTCATCCTACCAACTCATTTTCATCATGTAACACACCCAGAGCCAGGTTTCACACATAGTTCAGAGCAGGAAACTCAAGGCCAAATTTTCAAGATTGCATTGTATGCATGCACCATGACTACAAGCTAAAGGTGGCAATTGTTACAAAGCTACATCTGGGTTTCGTCCTGGTTTTTGAAGGATGTTTTGAAGCTTGATTCAGTTATCAATCTGTGAATGGTTTTATGCCATCCAGGACTAACTGTGTGTGCTCCATAAAGCACAAATAGGGCTTGTGAAACAAGAATCAAACAGAGACACACATGTTGTAGAGAGACAGGCACTCACCCCACAAGACGCATAGAACTTACCCAAAAATGATTGAAGGCAACACAAAATAGAGGTGAAGTGTAGAAAAAAATGTTCAATTTGGGTAGAGGGCACTAAATGTGAAAATCAAAAGACAATATTATTCATATAGACAGGTTAAAAGCTTCGTACCAGTCTCAGCTCACCACCGAGACCAATCTCCCCGATGAAGGCCATATTTCGATCAACTGGTTTCTCAAGATAACTGCCAACACATTTAAATGTTTCCAAAGAATGCTCAGCAAACAGACATCATCATCTTCTGCCAGGGTCCTACAGAGTCTATCAACAGGAAAATGAATTGATTGTGCTATACTACTGCTGCATCAAGACAGGATAACTATGAATGAACATCAACATGTGTCTTATCTTCATTAGATTTACTGAGGCAGAGAGCACTGAACCTGCTGCATATTGCTACAGCAATGGCAACATCTGCTGCTGGCTCTCGTAATTGCAATCCACCAACAACATTAATGAAGACATCCTGATACAGCAACACAAACAGTACCTTTCAGTTTGTCTCCACAAAATCACTGTCATGTCTGGGACAAATAGCATTGCCCACAAGGTGTCAGAACTTGTACTTGAAGACAGTCGATGTCAACCTCTTCTAGCACAGCTTTGAGACACTACACATCTAGTTTCAGGAATTCTTTGAATTCTACTTCAGGAAACATGCACATGAGCTTGGATCCTATATCAAATTTGCAGTAGCTGTATCCAGAAGATACTCTGTCATGAAAGGATCAGGTGCCACCACAGGAAATGTAAACTGGAGTTCCTATTGCTGTGACTAGTAGCATCTTACATGCACAAGAGCACTGATATTCAGGGCTCTACAGCAGGTTTTTCTAGAGCAGTTTCAGAGGCTTGAGCAGGTACAGCATCTGCTGCTTGCATGAGGAATGTAAAGTGGGATACTTGCAGTGATGCAATCAGGCCACATGACCATGGTGATATATCTCACCGGTAACCTGAAGTTTCACCAACACAAATTTTCTGATTTTGACAGTGAATGACTGGCCCTCATTAGAAAACTTGTGCTAGAGGAGGAATGGGCAACAAGGGATTTCAGGTTCATCCTGTCCTTGGGCTACCACTGTTCAAAGAGGCCCCGAACTTTGGGAATGGGCTAGGGCCTTCTCCTCAGTGTGATATTGATGGGGAGCTGTGAGATGCCCTTTCACAACATGGATTATGGAGGTCCTTCAAAGCCAGTTTTGACCCTGTAACTCTCAGAATCTTGTCCATTGATCAAAATCAAATGTAGAAAATGAAAAAATCAAATGTATGAGTGAGATTTCAGAGAACACTCCAAAAAAACACTTTGGAGGTAACTTTTACGTCAGTTCTGGCCAAACCAAAACAAACATGAAAAGAATGAGTGGGTTATAACCTTGTCAGTCTCACTCACAAAGTATCAGACTGTCATCTTCGTCATGAATGGTAGTGACTAGCTGCCATAACTCACATTGATTTCATCAGCTCCTGACACCAGGTGTAGATCAGTATATAGTAATCTGCTCAGAAAATGTCTGCATCCTGAGGTGTTGTCACATTTCTGGAAAAATAGGAAGTCACGGTCACATTGTTGGCTAGCACCTGAGGCATAGCTTTGATGTTAAGGATCAAAATTGGGAAGGATGCGGAAATGCATGGGACATAGAGCAAATACCTGGTTCCCAAGCTTCAGACTGGCTTGCTTCATAAGAACCTGCAACACACACCATTGTGCCCCTAAACTCATATGTAACTGTTCCCAATACTGGGGAAATATTCTTTAACAATCTTGGAGGACAGCATAAGCATAGCTATGGCTGATTAGCATATTGTTGTACACTAAAGGGTTGGCAACCAAACCTATTGCTGTATACGGGAAACTTGCCTAACCACTCAAGTTGAGCCTCTTTCCCCCATATATAGGCCAAGAGTGGGGTCCAAATGTCTAGCACCCAGTTGACCCTACATGACTAACATGAGGACCAAACCTCACCCACACTAACAATACAATAGGACCGATGCAGGCATCCTGCAGGACTACATGACAGAATACCAACAAAATGAATCCACTGCTATGATCTCAATTATGATATACAATATCAATACTATGCAATGGCCATTTGAACTAACTCCAAGATCCTTAAGACTATTTTGCCCCAGGATCTCAGCTGACTTCATGCACATTTAATGTGTGGTTGAGATCTTGTGTACAGGCAGGCAACTTTACCACAAAAATTGCTAGGATGTGAAAAATGACTCTCCAACTAAGGGCACACCAAAAAAATGACAACACATCTGAAAACAGGAAGAACATATATTCCAGAGTCTATAAATTGGAGACTTACAGCAAGAAGAAGAGAGAGACGCTGCCCATCAACACCATTAGCAGTCCGCCTGCCTGGCTGTTGCCCTACTGATGAGCATAAGGCCTGCCCATCAAGTATAGATGACACTCTAGTCAGATAGAGAGCCAAGCAAATACTATGTAGGAGGAAGCCAATGTATGAGTATCCATCAAATGGCTCTTTCTACAGTACTTTTTCCCTGCAGTCAAATCATGCCTCATCTTTGAGGGACATCTTTGAGTATCTTACTCCTGGAGTTGTAAATGTAACATTCAGCTGCAGGAAAGTGTTTAAATGGAAATAATTTACAAAATAACTTTGATTGTTCCTCTGCTATTGCAATGCAAGCAAGCAGAGAAAGGTTACACAATAAAAGCCACTTGTGTAACCAGACCACTGATACCTGGTTTTTCACCAGGCAAAGGCATATCTTAACACATTCAAGTAAAGTCAAGTTTACTGAAATTTCACTCTACAAGCCTAGATCAACAATTCAACTCATAAGATTGCTAGGTCACCATGGGCCATCTCTGAAATGAGAATTCAAATACCTGAACTTCAAGTAATATGGGGCGTGATCCCTCCATAGTGACTGCAACAGCTGCAGCTGCCCCATTTTTTGTATCAGCATCACGAGCACTTAAGAAAAGCTCACTGGGACTGGCAACTGCTTCCATACCTCCCTCAACCATTGAAAAGACACCCACCTGTACACATCAAAAAATGTCACCGGAAATTTGATAGGAAAAAATGCCAACATTATTGTCATCATGCACATGTAGCAAATGTGCAAGTGACCTATCAATTGACATCTGCAGTTAGACATGCAGTATTTTATTGACACTCTCACATCAAAATACATAAGTTCACGGTGACTCTAATGAAGTTCATAACATTGACATTAACATTGACAGTGACAACATGATTCAGATGGACTATACCTTACAAATACAGATAGATGCTACTCCTGTAACTCAAGCCATCCCATGTCTTGAATTTATTTGGTTGCTATTGCTATCCTTGGACAAGAGGTAACTTCTTTGTGCCTGCATTGAATCTATACAATGTTTGAACTAACAAGTAGGGCCAGTGTGGACCATACTGAGACACTGACTCTGGTATGAAATCCAAAAGATTCAAGAAAAGAGATGTGCAGACTGACATGGTCATGGCACACTCTAAGGTATGTATACAATGTTGAAAGAAAAAATACCTCATCTGTGGATCCATAGCGGTTCTTCACAACTCTAAGGAGACGATGGGATTGCAGCCTCTCACCCTGCACCATGAACAAACATAACCTAGATTTGACGTGCAACCTTAGAAAATGTGTTTTTCATGCAGAACCAACCTTCAAAATGAGCTGTAGTATTGTCCTAGAGGTAGTTCTGAGTGATGGCAACAATGAGGTGCATGAAAATGGAAGGAATTGGGAAGCAGAAGAGAAATAAGGGGAGAGAAATTGGACATACCTCCATGTAGAGCACAACATCAACAACATGCTCAAGTATTTTAGGCCCTGCAATGTCTCCACTTTTTGTCACATGCCCTACCTACATGCAGCCACATTGTGATGTCTACAGGTTACTATAATTTGTGCAGTGCTACATGAACAGAAATGATCTCCTCAACCCACCATACAGACAGGCCCACTTCTACATGTGGCAATAGAAGTCCAACCTCACTTGACAAACTACAAGCACAAAGGCAGTCTGTCTATGTTTACCCTTTGCTGAAAAAAAATGACATTCTCTCATCCTATTTTCTTGAAGAGGTGACCTGATACTGAATTAGCAGAACCTACTGGAAAAAAATTCTCTGAATGGGGAGGCCATTATCATAACAGTGACCCTCCACATAGGAGAGGAAATCACAAACTGCATCCAACTTATAAAATGAATACAAGAGACTACCCCCTCCTCCCCCCCAACCAAGAAGTTGAGGACATCTAATGGTCTTCCTGGCACATCTACACTTTCCACCCAACTTTCCTAATTTTTATTGCAATATCTAAGAACATAGTGAAGGCACATACCAGAAAGATGGGAATTCCAGTCTGCTTTGCAGCCCGCAACATTGCTGTTGCACACTCCCTAACCTATTGAGAAGAGAAAGATGGAAAAAATGTAAGCAGCAGCATTATACTTGTTTGTTATATGTGATGTAAACCCTGAGTCCTCTAACTCAACCTGAGATGGTATTTAGACAGAAAATGAAGTAAATTTCCAAAATAGGGTGTCCAACTAATTCATCTATGTAGCAGATGTTCAACATCTTGATCACTCCTTTTGCAAGGATTTCAGTTGTAAAGTGTATATACTACCATATGTCTGAGCTCACGTATCTCATCTGCAGGAATTCTCCTGCTGTGTGGTGCAGTCCAGACTTCTTGGAGGACTCTAATGACAATGAGGATGCGAAGCATCAACCCAATAGCAAAGAGGCGCTGAATCTAGCAATCAGATTGCAAATGCTTGTGGATTCATCTTTCCACAGGTCATGCATGATTGGCATGGGAAAGATTGCATACCTGACTCACACTCCCAGCACTGCCACTGGCCTCGGCCAGATACACAGTTTGTATGGAGTCCAGGATCACAGCTTTTGGGCCCACTTCTCGAATTGCCTCTAATACCAACTGCTAACCATGCACAATTATACACTTCAAACTTGCTTTTACAGGATCCTTCTCTTACACATGATTATTAAAGCTGAACGTAACGCTCCCTTTGCAAAGGTAACAATCATGCCTGCACCTCATATCCTTAAAACTGCAATTTTTTAGAACTAATTTTGGTGAGCTAACTTCAAATTAAGTAACATATCTATGAGATTGCAGAGGAAACTCTGCAATAACACTTTTGAAGGTAAGTTAATCCTTTTTTAGCAGACTGTTAAATGATGTGCAGCCAGTAACACCATTTTTTCCCTTTGACAGAAGTTTGCATGTTGTACAACATGCTGGAGGAACCTGATTGGAATTTGTGGAGGAATCTGGCTACTCATTCTTGCCATTACAACAACCGAAAGGCTGTTTGGTTTCTAAATCTTCACATGATTCTCCATTGGTTTAACTTGTTTTGACTTTCACCTCAGATTCTGTATGGCAGGACATCCAGAAGGGTTCAGGTCTATCACACATGCAAATAATATGTGAAGGAGAGAGAGATTGTGTAGTGTGTACCTCAAGATCAGTGGCTGAAAACAGAAACAAATCATGACTACGTATGTTGAGTCTGTCCGCTCTGCTGCTAATCTGCTCCACACTCTGAGTTGCAAGTCACAAACAATGAGAAGGAATGCAGAGGATACAGAGACTGTCACATCTAAATGTTGTTGAGGCAGGCAATTCCATGGTGCAGAATATAAATTCAGCATACACAAACAACTGTTCTAGTCATGTCAAAAGGTTGAACCTTTACAAATGTGTCAGAAAAATTAGGAATTTCATGGATGATCTAGACAAACCTCTTCACCGGAAACATAGAGGACTGGACCAGGACTGTGTGTCTCAGATCCTTCTGCAATAAGCCCTGCCACCTGTCACATGCAATATGACCAAGAAAGGCATTGTGGAGACCAGTGGACCATCGATGCCAAATCTAACAAAGTCAGCTGTGACTATACCACATACCATACACAATACTGACTCCACCATCTAATCTATCCACTGAATTGATTGGGACTCCAATCTCCTAAAATTATGTTGTAGACAAAACACACTGACACATTCTTTCAGCATCAAAAGCAGAGTGGACACTAGGATTTTCTCTTGTTTAGAGTTTGTTGAGAGTTCTCATCCACCCTCTGGCCACACACTCCAACAGGCATCTTATGACACCTAAAGAATTATGAATTTGTTGTTTCCATTCCCTGTTGATCCCACTGTGAAGTGCACAAAAATGTTAACACTGAGTGTCATAACTTTCCACATTCTGCATCCATACAACAAACATGAGAAAATAATCAAGAGGGAATTGCATTTGTGAAAGAACCTGTAAAAGGAGAGTGCTCTTTCCAACACCAGGGTCCCCCCCAACAAGAATCAGAGATCCTGAACCATCCAGTGACCATTTCAACATATTTCTAGCAAAAATGGTCTCACATCAACGGTAAGCTTTACTGTTCACCTTGTGTAATCAAGCATTCATGATGGCAATGATGTGTTCAAAACAGAAAACATACACTCATTCATAATAATAAAAACACAGGACTTTCTAACAGTATAGCTTTCAGCTAAGGATGATAAAAACCTGGCACAAGGCCTCCTCCCAAAACTCTGGAAAATTCTCGACCTGTCTCTCCTGGCCTGTTTCCAACAGTATGCAAGACAGTATCACTAAATCTTCTCATTTGGCTGTGGCATAGTTTCTCAACCAGGAAAATCTAAGGGATACTCTTTGTTCCACACACTGCGATCTTCACACAGAGAGGTCAGTAAAAAAGCTTGTCTGTTCATGAAGCATCCTAAACTTTGTACTACACAGTTGCCTGTGTGTGTGGTTCACTCAACTTCCTATGAGTAGACAAGGAGATAAACTCAACAGGATTCAAAGAATGTATAGCATCAATTGAAGATTCCAAGCTCAAATTACACTCTTCTCCTTTCATGCAAGAGTACAATCTTGTTAGAACATCTATGGAACTGAGACTTTCAATTAGTTTCATGGCCATGGAACCCATCCCCCATTTAAAAAAGGGCTGGAGAAGACAGAGAGAAGATCATACAGAGGTAGACGCCAGTGAAGCTGTGATCGTCCTTTGGCAATGTCTGGCAAACGCTGTGGCCCTCCTCCAACATTAGCAAGCCATGCTCGACCTCCAGCCTTCTGAGAATTCGACTCTCCAACACTCTTGGACTGAACAACATTCATCACAGACCCTGCACCCAAATGCTCAACTGCCCTAGCTGCAGCACCACCACCTTTTCCTGCAGTTGACAAATGTTCTGTAAACTGCTTCAGGGTATTCATCTCTTTACAGTTTTTGCACTCCCCCCACCATTGTGAATAGGACTCCCCACAATTCTCGCATACCCAATGGACCTTGGACTTTGATCCTGATTTCTTTCGCCCCAGACCTCCTAAACCTCTGCTTCCATTGCTTGCTGCAGCTGCTGTCACTATGGACATTTTCTGTGTCTTGTTTGTACAGAGCAGTTCAGAAATGCTCAAGAATGCTGCTTCATTGTTGTTGAATTGTCTACGTGGTTGGCAAGGTTTACAATGCATTGAACTTCCTCTTGTATTGTGACCTCCTATGTGTACTGTACTGCCTCTGTTTTTCTGTGGGCTTGTGGTGGTGAAGTCTCCAGCTAGCAAATCTCCCAGTGGGCACCAAGCCTGTTTGTACAAGTTTTGTAAACTTCTGCTGCCTGGACACAGCCATTTGCTCCAGTGTTGCATTGCTGCAGCTTTGATGCTGCTCTTTTGACATCCTGTGAAAAAACCCTCAGTCAAAAGATGCAACTTGACATTCAGTGCATGACAATCACCGGACGACCATGCATACATTCCTTGCTCTGTCAGGCGATCACCACGTAAAACGGATGTTCCATCCCTGCTCAAACAATGGATTTCTTAGCAATTTCGCACAAAAACCTACAACCCAGCACAGGTGTTGGCATGCTGGGAAAAGTGCCCGGATGTTACTGCTTCCAAAAGAAAGGAAAGTGCCAAATTCCATCTAAACCTAACGCTACCAAGAAGCTTTTGTAAGTCCCTGTAGGTGTTACGGAAACGAGCGCTGTGCCAAGAGCAACGTAGAGAAAGAGAGAGGATGCGCATCGCCAGGGAAAATGAGCAGGAGCCAGTACTTACCGGCAGCCTGTGCTCGCGTTGTGAGTAGTCGATGCAGCATTTCTCTCTCAGGATTAGCTGCAATCTCCGGGCCCTTCCCAAGCGCATATAGTAGTTGCTCTTGAACCTCGTGAAGCGTGTAATGAAGCCAACTGGGCCAGGCATTCTGTGAACCACCCTCCTTTCTACATGTGCCAGACTCTTATCTGCACCGCCATCCTGCTCTTGGACTTGAATCCCGCAGCCTTCAAGAGGACTGGAACCAAGCACGGGGCTCGAAGGATGTATTCAGACATATATCGGATGATGCGTCTGTAGGGTTAAAAGCTACGACTGCCACTGCGGATCTGATGTCGAAGGAGACAAATCCTGGACATGAAATGCTTGGGATTCTGTTGCTATGTACCTCTTGTTGATGAAGCTCATGGGTCTAATCCACCGCATGTATCTGACTCTGTTCTTTTGTTATGCATCTCTCCCAACAGGATGCGATAGTTTGAAGTCCAGGAAAACTCTAAATGAAGTTTGTTCCTTTCAATTGAGTATAACTGTAGAAATCTAGTAGCTTGAGTGACCATGTGATTGATTGAAAGAAACAACATTGAATATATGATCCCCAAATGATTTCATGCTACTCTTCTAAAGACTGCCTTACCTTCTCTTGAATCTAATTTCCTGCTGGACCTGCACGAGCAGCACGAGCAGCACGAGCATCGGTTCAAATCTTTCTTGCAATAATGTCTGATTTGACTTCTGTTGTGAGCTCTTGAGTCACAGCTTGTTTGGTTCCGAGGAGAAAGTCTTTGGGAAAGCAAAATGGAGAGAGCTCTCCTCAAGCCTTCCAAGACAGTTTCAAATGGAGATCTAACCATGAATCAAATGGAGAGCAAGGAAATCTCAGGGAGAATTGTTGTGATTGAGTCAGTCAGTCTAAAGTAGTATGGAAATGAGAAGCAGAAGCCAAGGTATTAGATATCGTTTCAAGAACAGGTGGGACAGAAGAACAGGCGATGTTTTGAATAGACTTCTTCACAATATGCAAAATGCAAGGAACAGCAGAAACAGTGGAGAAGAACATGCGGTGTTTTGAATAGTCTTCTTCACATGTGGAAAATGCAGGGAATAGCAGAAACAGTGGGGTAGTAGAAACTTATGACAACCGAGAAGGGAGTCTTTGTGCATTGTGCCTTCTTGTGCTCTGTGCAACTGATAGAGTACCTACCTGGATTGATGTGCATCATGTGTCTTCTTAGGCAGCTTTGTGGAGCTGATAAATCGTCTGGGAGGACACAGACCCAATTCATCAATCCAACTTGAAAAAGAATTCTGCAACTAAGACCAGAACCACCAGGAATTACTCCAAAATCAATCCTGCCTGCTCAAGCTTATGTTCTTCACCATGAGCATTATTTCTACAGGAACTTCACGGAGTGCAATCATCTCATACAGTTGGTCCACCAGGTGCATGTTGGTGGCAGCATTGCTTGCTCATATGCAATGGTTGTTAGAAGAAGCATGATATGTACATGGTCACTTGTAACAATGAAGCAACATGACATGTAAACTGTCACTTGTAACAATCATCACATGAACAAGCATTTGATCATCATGGCATCTTATCCAATGCAGCAATGCAGGATTGTGAGAAAACAATGGACTTCAACACTTCTTTATTGAGTTATAAGCTTTTTGGAGTTTTTGAGCAGCAAGTAATGAGGCACTAGATGCAACCAATAATACGTGTTTTTGGTTTCACTCCAAATGTCTTGAACCAGCAGATCGTGGTCAACAAAAGGGGAAGCAAGCTTTGTAGTGCTGAAACACAATTGAATAGAGAAAAAACCAAAGGCCTACAAGCATAATGTGTGTTGCACAAGGAGAGATGATGGCTCACCGACGCAGCCTGTGACTCCAAAAGGCTCTAAGATTTATACCTAAGACTAATCTCAAGAATCAAGCTGAAGAATGCTAGTACTCTATCATGACCATTGGTGGTGATTATGTATACAACTTTTTTGTCTTTGGAAATGTGTGCAACGACAAATGATACATCAAATGCCCGAAATAGATTTCACAGAATGGAAGCTACACCTTCTGCAATGAACTGTCTACAGAAAGGACAGCTATGTGCAGGTCACTGCTACTCTCAGTGAGTGCACTTGTCTCCTGCTTCACCTGCTGTCCATCAACTGTACTGGTGATCATTGCCACAGTTGCTGACCGACTTCCATTAGGAGTACTAGGAACCAATGTATTGGTTGCAATATAGTTTGAGGCCACCTCTTTGACTCTGATCAAATGGACATTTTAGCTGCCATTTGCGAGTGATGAATCAAGCGCTTGCCGTATCTGTTCAACCAATTGCACACGTGTAGATGCATCCACCTGCAGCATACCAAATCGCACCATCAGAAACTCCATCTATGTACATCTCTCTGAAACACATCAGTATACACCAACCGTGCACTCACAATTTGCTTGCTAAAAGCAGTACAGCCCGGAGTTTTCCTTATATGGACTACTGTTTCTGAACTGATTGGTTGATTCATCATCAGCAGAGTACAACGTGATCTTGTAGTTTATTGTAATGTTCAGCTGCTGTGCTCATCCTTCTTCCATCTTTATTGTCTCCCTAAAGCCATTGGACTGAAACTTACAGATTGGAGGAGTGCTTTCAATCCCTGAGGCAGAGCTTTGATTTCTGCTGCTGATGTTCCGAAAGCAACTAGTTGCTTAGCCACTCGTTGCGCCCGCAGTCCCTGTATGCTCTCTTGTAGCTCCTTGGGGTCATTTGCCCATGCCAAGAAAGCTGTATCATCTCTCCAATCCCGTGCCTCTTGAGATGTCAGATACACTTCCTTCACCATGGCTGAAGCATCAGCGTGCTGGAGTTCCTCACCAGCAGCCTCTTGCAGATCCTTGATGAGAGCTTCTTCAGCTAGCCTTCGCTTCAACCGTTGGTGGAAGAACAGTCTTGATCCACCCCAATCAACCACCTGTGGAGCATCAAGGTGTTAGTACACTAATACTTGGAGGACAGAACCCCAACAAAGGTACAATAAAAAGACTGAATGATTTATTGGAATCCAAAAACTTCTGTCCAGGAAGAGTCAGGAACAGCAGATGGGGATCAGTGAGATGAAAGAGGACAAAAAGAGAGTTAGTCTGCTCTGAAGGTTCCATAATTAGTAGTGTATATCATATGCTGAACATAGCATTGGGATGTTACTGACCTGCTTGATCACGCCTTTTGCTGCCATCCGATTGGGGGTGTCATGGAGCTCCACAAAGCGGATTGCAATCTGCTTATAAACAGGGAGAAGCAGCTTTTCTCGAGCTTTGATTTGTTGTTGGATTGAGTTTATCCCTTCAGCAGCCACTCCCTTCTCTGTTTGAAGCTGTGCCTGCTTCTTCAGGCTGGCTAACTGTGGGTCCAACCGGTGCATGCAGTCCAGAAGCTCACGTGTCCGGAACTTGATTTCTATCATGCCTTCTGGTTCCAAGACCCCACCTTTCGCTGTCTTTTCAGCATACATCTCAACTTTGTCAGAGTTGATTTTGCTATCCACCACCACCCAAGCACCTCCACGAAGCTCCCCTGTTTTGGGAATGAACACAAATACCGGCTGCTGATATGTTCTCAAGTGTTCAACAATCATGGAGCCTGCCTGTAAAATCCCCTCGAAAAGGTCCCGTTGCCCACCAGAGAATCCTCTCCAGTTTGCCATGATGAAGAGAGGAAGACCTTCCTTGTTGAAATCAATCAGTGCTTGAGCAGTCTTCTGGGCAGAATCAGGGAACCAAACCTGCCCTGCTTGTGATACCACAGACTCATGGGAATCTGGCTGCCCTGGGTCTGCAGGGATCTTTTGTGTGACCGTCTTTGTTTCTACAGCCACAATACCAACTGGAATACCTCCTAATCTAGCACGTCCTGTGACTACAGTTTGTGCCCAGCCTTCAAGCGTCTCTGTGAAGCTTCCCTTATCAAATATTCCCCCCAACCACTTGCCATTGTTGTCAAGCCCTCTGATAGCTGCTCGAGGATCGCATGCTGTTTCTGGAGTGTACTCAACTATCCTTTCTGGAGGGTCAATAGGCTTCAGGTATGGAAGTGAACCACCGCCAAACGAGGGTATGTAGCTTAACCAATTCAAGATAGCAGAAACACCTTCAAGATCATCAGCAACTGTCAAATGGACAACACCATTTGTAGCCATGATCTTTGGGCCTCCAAGCTGCATGTGTGAGCTGTAAACCTCCCTCCCAAGCAGCTTGTTGAGAGCTGAAAATCCAGTCAATATGATTGGTTGATCAAGTCTCTGGATGCATCTCATTCCCAGCCGAGCAAGATAAGCGCCAATTCCCACAGTTCTTCCTGTCACGTACGTCAAAGTAAAAGTCTCCTGGTAAGCTTTAGAAAATGCACCAGCAATAGCACCACTGCCTGAAAGGTTCTCAACACCTAGCCCATCATCCTGTCCTATCACATCCTGAATTACCCATCTTATCTCTCCAGAATTTAGCTTAATCTCATGAGAGATTACTGATGAACCAATCCGTTTGTGGTCTTCAGGTGTGAGATAGAGGTACTGGAATCCATGGTCTGGTGTTGTCTCTTCTGACCATCCAACCCGGAAACAGGCCCGGACCTCCTCTGCAACACCAATGCGAGCACCTGAATTTGCAGCAAGATATACAAGGGGCAGTTTTTCCTTGCAAGCAAAATCTGTGACAGCCTTGAAGAATACATCCTCTCGAGGACCAAATGACCCAGCACTGAATGTCACATCATTTGAGACAATCAAAACAGTCCGACCATCTGGAAACTCTGGGGTGCACATGTCCATTGACCACGCAACCATGCCAATATTGTTGCTGGACACTGGACGATCTGACTCAACTAATGAAGTCTTGCGAGAACTGCCAGAATCGGATAAGACAAGCTCAGTTGCTTTGAATATGGGCTTCTCTTGCCAAGCTCCTTTTCCCTGCGAGCTTGCGGACACTTCTCTCCAAGAATGTTGCAGTGCTGTCTCAAACACCTATAAATAACCATCCATGATGTCAACTGGCTTGCATATTCATTGCTTTCATACAAAAAATTCAAACTGGACTTCAATTTTGGAAGATAGGTATGATGTTCAGAGTCCACTGGAAGTTCTCTCTGTCAACATCTCAAAACCTCTGTGCAGTTAACACAGCTCCTGCATCCAGAAGGAATTCTCAAGCAGACAGGCTAAGGTTTCAAGTTTCTGAACTGTGTACCAGAGGGAAGTCATAACAGTATGTTGTATTCTGGCGCCTGGCAGCCAATCTTTTGCGATCAATAGAGTCCAACGGCTTGTATGTAGTTGAGAGGGGTACACCATGCAAGGGGCCCAGTGCAGAGCTGGTCGGTGAGCAATACACAGCTTTGCCTTGATTTTCATCTACTGCTTCTCTATAAACCTGCAAACCATTAATAAACAATCCAGGGATTCAGGCTTCATCTACAAAGAACTGCAACATGTGGATGTAGAATATCTTGAGAGGTAGGCTTGTTCACAATTTCCACTTGGAAGTTGTGAGGAAGGGAAGAAGGATCTTTGTGCAGACCTGGACAGTACAGGTATGGCCAGTAGGGTTGGAGACAACCACACGCCATGCACCATTTGCTGCATTGGCTTCTTTCAACCGAACACGAATCTCCCACACCGCAACTGCAAGACGGTGCATCCTTGCCCCGAGCTTCTCATACACCTTATGTGCCAAACCCTCTAGGACTTCCACCACTCTTGTCACTATGTTGCTATCGACACCATCTTCTTTGCTGCAAAATAAGGTGTACACAAAATAGGTTATTTTCATCTGTTTCCTTGACACAGTTGCATATCTACTGGACAAACAGTGAACTGAAATATATAGGAGAAAGGGATGACATTTGTAGCTGACAAAACCAAATTCAATCAATTGGTGTAACCATTTCACAAGTGAAATGTGTTTCAATAGGAATACCTGGAGGTTTGTGCTAGGTCTCCAAGCTCTTGTGCCCTGAGAATGCAAAGATACATGTGAACGTGGTCAGCCCGCCCATTGGTATCATGAGCGGCAAGGTCAAGCTCATCTAAAGCCACTTGCAAGGCATTTGCGACACTGTCTTCTGCTAAGGTAAATCCCCTCACTTCTTGCACTGCCTTGGTATTCTCCCCTTCTTTCAAATTTGGCTGCCGCACAAGTGCCCTCAAAAACATCCTGCGGACATTGGTCTTGGCATCTATTGCTGAATACATGTGCCACTGTCGGTCTCGAGAAGGTGCATAACGCATGCTTGTGCCCTTCAGCTTATTCTGAAAGGTGGAACATACATTTCAACAGTGAGGATTCCAACAAAAGTGGAGTTTGTGGGGGGCTAAGAGAGAGAACAATGTACCTGGTTTTGTCCTCCTCAAAACCATCAACAGATCCTGATCAGACTGCCATTTACTTAACCCAAAAGAGACAACAAGCCCCATGAACTCCACAGTGCAATACAGAGTTGCAAGATAGCAACAGGAAGATGAGAATGATAACAAATCTTAGAGGAAAAGTCAGAAAGCAGTACCAACTCAAGGAGGTTGGACAGGGGTGGTTCAACTTGGCGCAGGAGGGGCTCCTCTGAGAAGTGGTGAAGCTCATCGGACCAGTGGAAGCAGTGGCGAGTGGGTGCACGACCTTCATCCCTCTGAATAATACAGCTCACCACACCCACTCCTGATAGTTGTAGCATGGCTCCAAGGCTTTCACCCTTCAGTGCAGTTGCCAATTTGTCTACCCGCTCATTTGCTTGATCCTCATCTCCACTGAAACAAACATCTTTCATGTGTGAGAGGGTGCCATCATTCAAGTAGGAGAACAGTGAAGTGAAGCATTCCTAGTAAAACCAGCCAGGTTTGCACAAAGTGTTTGAAAGAGACGAAAAACAGGAAGTTGTCATCAAGAGGGAAGGAGGCTATGGCACCTGTCTTGGAATGCACTCATTTGATTTTTGATGCCAACCAAAGCTACGTGAAGGACATTGCCAAAGCCACTTGGGGCACCCACAAAAGAATGATTTCTTCGAGGGCTTCCCAGAGCACCACGATGGGTGCTTGGTTTTGTGGTCTGGGTGAGTGTGCCCTCAGTTTCATTCAATGCTGCCTTGACAGCATTTGACAAGAGCTGGAGGGATGTCAGAATCACCATAGATCCCCACCGTTTTACTCCACGGCTCTCATCCTCTGATGTTACTAGGTGGTTTTTCACCAAGTCTGCAGTTGGGGCAGGATTCTCCTCCCAAAATTGCCACGAAGCGATCAGGCCAGATCTATGCCATTGCATCCGCACTGAGCCCTTAACCAAATATGGCTGCATCAACAAAACCAAACCCCAATCAAGAGAGGAAATAGTCATCTTCAGAAAAATGGCTGCATCATTGTGAACAACAATCCTCTTTGAATGTTGTGGGCTTTGCCTTCAAGGGACATTGAAATACATAACTCTCCTGCCATCCTGCCATCTATAGATAGGAAGTCACATACCTGATAAAGCCTGCGCACATATGTCTCAATGACTCGGCGCTGTAGGGTGTGATCACTGTGGTCAAACAAAGCAACTAGAGCATCTTCCACAGCCAGTGGTGCATTGACTAAGGCCTCCATGCGTTCCTCGACAGCACTGCGACGGCGACCAGGAGTCCCCTCCCCTCCATCTTCCGTGAACATTTCCAATTCAGACAGGTTTCTAGCAATGTTGGATCGCAGCTCACTCAGCTTTGTCTGTTCTAGCAACTGGCTTGCCCGCAACGCTAGCTGCAGCACATGAATCACGTTCAGGATTTCAGTGTACAACTTTTGCTAAGCCCAGGAAAGAGCAGGATGGACAAAAGGATAACCGAGTGGAGCATTAAGTGTACACACTGAGAGAAGTCATCAAGCATGCTTGACATAACCTAAACCAGTGAGATTGGACAGAGCAAGAGGAGGTGAGAAACAGCAATTCTTGGAAGGGAAGCTTGTGTGGAGAGTGGGAGGGCTCACCCGAGCCATGGGAATAATTTGACAAGGAGAGAACAAACCTCTGAATGATTGGCATGAGACAATGCAGAGAATCTGATGAGTTGCTCACGATATGCAGCTGGGTTGGGATACACCAAAGCTCCCATCAGTCTCAGTATCAGCTTGTTCTTTCGCTTCACACCCTGCACAAACCAAAAATCCATGTTTTGAATGAATTTTTGCATAACTGATCTGGCTGAACTGTCTGGGGTTCAGGACATTTATTGCTTCAAATGTATTGTCTGGCCCATGCACATCAGTGTTTCTGTAAGCGCATCATACCTGGTGAGACAGAACCATGTCAACAACCTTTGACAGATCCTTTGTGTGTTGGAGCCTCAACCCCTCTATAACATCCGCCTGTCATTGCACAACCAAAGCCATTTGTTAGGCTATCATAACAACTGCCAAGTTCTTAAGTACAAGGAACAAATTAGCGAACATCAGAGCTTCAGACAGAGATATCCATGTGAGGTTCTACCAAGCACAGAATGGATCAGATATGAAAAGAGGTGAAGTAGTGTTCAAGTGGGATTTAACAGTTGCAGAAATACCTGAGAGTTCTCACTGAAAAGCTCCTCAACAAGCAAATACTCGGAGAAAAGAGATTGAACAATAGTACGAGCATGCCCCTCTCTTCCACCCTCGTATGATTTAGCCAGAGATACAAGCGGTTCCACTACCCTCTCTACTGATAACCTATCTTTCTCTGGTATGCTCGCCAAATGGTTCTGCAGCAGTCAATTAAAAAATACCCACTTTACTTTAAATCACCAAGTCTAACAAACTTTTCTTCAAAATGAGAACGACAAGCTGTGTTTTATGCAATTTGTAACAAAGATTGTCAATTGGTGTGCAAGCATCACAAGAGGTTGGAAGAGAGAGGAAAGTACCTCCATTATACCACAAAGAGCTTTTGCTGGGAAGTCCAGAGCTTCTCCCTTGCTGGAGAAACTTGACTCATATTCCCGGAACTTCACTTCCAGCTGCTCATAGATGGCAGACAAGTAAACATGAACTGAGATCATTGAGAGATGGTTATGCAGAGAATGAACACCCAAGTCTAAATGCCAACTACCACTATGACCCAGCGGTGATCACCGGCTACAGTCTAATAAAAGAGTTATAAGAATAGACATGTGGGATAAAACCTGTGATTTCATTTCCTTGGGGAGCCGGGTAGCATGAACAGCCATGCACTCCTGCCACTGAAGCAGTGGTAGTTGTGGATCATCCAAACAGCTCAGCAATGACTTCACAACCTGTTTCATCCCCCAAACTTCAATTGGTTGTGCAATAGAAGAATTGAAACAACTGGCTTCTTCCATAGTCAATGTAGCTCAAAGCAAACATTGCTTGACTTGCAGGAGAAAAGCAAGTGGCAAATATGAAGGCATCACCCTTTCTGTGGGTTGCTCTTACCTCATCGATATCATGTTCGTAGCCAGCAAGAACATTACGAGCAGCGTTGATGTGGTCTGCACAACGTTGGTGAACTTTGGCAGATACAGCAGTGGGTGTTCCCAATGGCGGAAAGCTTCCATCAAATGGGATGGCTTTTCGCACAGCAGATGGATCATCAAGGTCAAGACCTGCTATGAGATCACCAGCCTGTGATCACCAAAGCCAAACATCCATGCCATTAGTACAGATGTTTATCTTTGATGTGGAATATAATTTTATTCTCCTGATATGCTGAAAGACAATGGTACACAAAGCAAGAGGATGGCACCAAATGAGAATGAATCTGGGAGAGGCCACATACCATCATGGCTGAACCTTCCGGCATCCTGAAGTGGATGGTTCCAGATGCTGGAGACAAGAGTGGCATACACATCTTCATGACTTCAACCTCTGCATATGGAACATCTGTGTCGACATGGCCACCATCAGTGACCAAGAAGCGCATCAGCTTACAAGGAGTCTCCGCAATCAATCGTGAAGGGTCATGGTCACTCTGCAAGGTAGAGGAGCAGTGAAGCCAATCTTCAAATCAGAACAGAACAAGACAGCAATGGTGAAAATGCCAAAGATTCCAAGATGAGCACCTGCTCTTCACCAACTGGATACATACTTAATCTAGCCACTCTCAATGCATGGACAAGTGAAGAACAGTTCCCAGAAATAGACCTGTAGGAGGCAAGTCCGTCCATCAATCAGTATGCGTGTGCCAGCTGCTTCTTCCTCAGCATAGACAACATGGCTGTTCCCATCAAGCTGAATCCTCACCCCAGCCACAACCCAATATGTTAACATTTGCTCAAAAGCCACTAGCAGATCTGAGCAAGTTTCAAGAGACTTTATGCTACAAGACTGTGCTTTGGTTGTCTATATCTTCCACCAGCTCTACCTTGGCAAGGTCAATACAGAGGTTTGCTGCATCTACATCTGGATAGCAAAAGTGAAAGAGACGAGTGCATATATACCTGGACCAGAAGTCCACCATCACGGAGAGTGTGGGCTTCAGCATGAATTTCAGACTTATTGAGTCGCAATAGGTAGCTTCCAGGTCCTCCCTGTATTGACTCCACCTGTACACATTGGGCAAAAAACCCATTTAAGTATTGAGAGATCATTGATCATCCCTGAATATCCTGAGGAATAGAGAATCCAATGCAGGAAAATGGATTTGATGATATAATCAAAGCCAAAGTAGCCAAGCTTTGGAGAAAACTACAGGGGGAGAAAAGCACGGCTAAAGAATCACTTACTGTGTACTTGATGCCTTCAATGTTGAGGGCAATGTGGAAGTTGACGAGTGAGATGTTCTGCAATCACAGATGCACACAGCACAAACAAGACAAAATCAGAACTTGTAGCATCACTTAAGTTTCAGGTAATATGAGTGTGTAAAGAATGGGAGCTGTATAGCAGAGTTAGTGTGTATTACCTTGGGAGGAATCTGGCCCTTCTCCAAGTAGCCAATGTACTCAGTTACACTAGCTGCTGTCAGAGATGTTGCTTTCTGCAAAACAAAGGAAAACCACATAAACTCACAGGATTGAGTCCCAAATAGAGACCTCATTCCTTTTTTCTGCTTTGCTTCAGGTCTAATTGGACCTGACATGTAACATCACAAAGAAATCCAAGGATGGGTTGACATTCAGTGGCACTTACATACAGAGCACCCCCAACAACTGAGAGATGCCAAGGAGGCCTCTCCACACGAACACGCATGGCAATCCGGCTGTCCAGCCAACCTGTGTGTATCTTGTTATCCCTGTACTCTGGGGCCTGCCCACCCACATAGTAACAAATTGGGTGCACAATCAAAACCTCTCTGTGGTACAAAATCAAATATTGTCCCCTTCATGAAATCAAGAGTTTTGGTGCATGCAGCTTGTTACTTACAGCTATGTATGTACTCTTCCCTTCTTATTGTGTGGTAATTGAACTACCTTACATAGTCTGGTGTACTTTCTGGACAAAAACAGTGCTGCTTACATGCAAAAGATCAACAGTGTAGTCGACATTGGTGCGGATCTCTCCTCGAATGTGAAGCTCCTTCAAGCCTAGTACCATATTTGCTATGGCTGTTGCCCGTGTTTCTCCAAATGCAAAAACATGACCTGCAGAGTATGCACTCAGTTGCTTGTAAAAACCCTTGGCTTAGGTCAGATGCTGAACAAGGACATCCATGCTCTAAGCTGACATGACCATCAGTTGCACAATGCCAACCCCTTTACTGATAACTGGTGATATTAGCATCCAAAGTGGCAGAAAACATGGAACTCACCAAATTGGGAGTCTGAGAACTCATGAATGCCTCCACCAGACTGCAAACAGGCATCCCACTAGATTAGTAGCAGTGGGTGATGCTACACAGAAGCAAGTCTAGGGACAGTTTTAGACAAACAGATATTCACTTCACAAAGTCAGGAGGATTTTTTACCTTAACTGAAAAGTATGCCCAGACATTTGGTTTGCTCCTGAAGCTGAGCTCCTGCAACAAGTCGGAACTGGAGAGTTCAGTTTTAACTCAAATAAACTTGGGAGAAAATAATGGGAACTGAGTGTGATTCAGCCTTGGCCCATTCCAACTTCACCAGGATTCAGGACACCCCCTTGCTGATTCTAGATGTACTGTCACACATTTGACAAGAGATGCAAACCTGAAGCTGACTAGGAAAAGAATGGAGTTCTTGTGAGGCCAGGAGAAGTACCACCTACCCTTGTGCAATGCTAGAAAGGCATTATTATCAAAGATTTGTGTGCACTGGAGTTATGGGACCAAGAAACACAACAGAGAACATACCTGAACTTGGCCACTGGTTGGTTTGAAGCCATCATCAGGATCCTCACTGGTTACCCGCACAGCTACTACATGGCCCTTGGGTTTCACAGATTCAGCTTTATCAAGATCAAACTGTGTTGCCTCCACTGCAACTCGTTGCCATGAGTCATGACCACCTCCAGCCTCTTTCCCAAAGAACCGCCGCATCTCTGCCATGGAACTCCCAAGACTTGATTGTCATTGCCATTGCATATTCGAAGTCTACTATCAAGAGATGAAATTCTGATTGTTCTAAAACAAGTTGAGAATCTGCCTCTCCACAAATTGTGATAATGCCAATGCCAGCTAAACTTGAGATGGTCCAACTGCAAGAAGGCAAAGAGAGCCATACCAGGCATCCGCCAGAGGGGAATGCCCATGCACACACCAAGCTGAGCTGCAGGCAGATTCACTTCAGCAATCCATTCAGTGACTGGATGCTCCACCTGCACCCCCAATATTACAACTCAGAAATAGCAGGCTGGGGACCGCCTGTGAGATTCATGTTGTTACAGCTGAATCTGTGTTCCCACCACAGCAATCCTTCCAATGGAATATTCTACAGAAATGAAATTTGTCTGCTCACTCATCCACATTGTGACATTGAATACTCAAGCCCAAGTACCTGAAGACGTGGGTTGAGCTCCAGGAAGTAAAAGTCACCAGTCTCCATGCTGTAGAGATATTCTACAGTTGCAGCACCAATGTAATTTACGCACTGGGCAAGCCGACAAGCCCGTTCCTCTAAGCGCTTCACTGTCTCAGGGGGTGCAATCGTGATAGGACCTTCCTCAATGATCTGTCAGAAGGATTGCCAGTTTTTAACCCATCCAGATTTGTATGAGAAACATTAGTGCACCAGGCTAAGGTGCAGAAAAGATGGCAATAAATATCAATGAGTTTGCAGCAAAAGAAAAGACCTGGAGGGTGAAAAGGCAAGGTACAACCATACCTTTTGGTGGCGTCTTTGCACACTACAGTCACGACTATGGAGGGCTGCCACATTCCCGTACTGATCACATATCAATTGGACCTCTAAATGTCGACTCTGTTCCACCAAGCCCACATAAAGCCAAGGCATATGGATTCAGAAGTTCACAGAATCAATCAGATTCACAAAAAGCCAAGAGAGTCTGATTGCAAAGTCAATTTTCTTCCAGAGATGGATACACTGCAACTGTCCCATTCACAGGATGAGGAACACCCACCTGAGATGCAAGCTTCATGATGAAAATCGGAGACCCTGGTACTTCACCTTGCACTTGTTTGAACAATGTTCTCACTTCATCATCATTGTGCACCTGCACTCCAGTGCACGCCAGAAGAACCCTTTTGTCACAAAACTGTGGGCAAATTTGGCTAGCTGACATCGTGAACTATTTCTCCTCAGTAGAGATTTGGGCTTATTATGGTCATCGGATTGAGATCAATGATGAAGGAGCTTCATACCTTGCGTATGCCTTTTCCTCCACCACCCCAAGATGCTTTGATCATAGCAGGATAGCCTATCTTTTGACATGAGGCAAGAGCCTCTTCAGTTGTATAGACACATGCCTGCCGGTAGAGCTCATCTGGGATTGGATCTTTACAGTTCTCGAATGGCATCTTGACCTGCAGCACACAATAAGCCACATTCGACCAGCTTTGAGGGCGCAATAAGACAATGCACAATAAGCTCAACATCTGCTGAAACTTTGCCAGTTGCAGAAGGGAAACCATTTGTGGAGGAGAATGATTTTTTTTGCAGATGCAGGATTTTCACAAGGATGAGGAGGAGATGATGGTGCAGAGAGAGAAAAAGGAAAGACTACTGACATGAGAGCCACTCCATGCAAGAGTTGGCACGCCTGCAGCCTGTGCAATGAGCGATGACCCAATTTTGTCTCCTAGAGCAGCCATGGGCCCTGCTGGAGGTCCCAGAAACAGAATTCCACGAGATAGAAGTGTTTCTGGAAGCTCAGGAACTTCTGATGCATGCCCCCATCCAGGCCACACTGCTGTCACTCCTGTTCTTTCTGCAATCTGCAAGCCCAAGATGTCACAGCTTCATTCCCACATTTAGACCTGATGATGATGATGGTGGTGGTGGTGGTGGTGGTGGTGGGTGAAGGAGTCAGTCAGTTGTGATTCCTTGTGGGGGGGCATGCATGAGCAGCAAGCATTTGAGGCAAAGAATGATGAGGGAGGAACCTAACTAACCTCAACAATCAGCTGGACATTGGCGTAATTGTTGTTGTTTGTGCCTCCGGGGACTTCCACAAACTGGTCAGCCATTCGAATGTGTTCGGCATTGATTCTCATGTCTTCAGGAGTAGCCATGGCCACCAACAGCACAGCTCTCTCCACTCCGAACGACTCATAGGCCCATGATCTGATGCTCCGGATGAACTTGACTGCAGCCATTCCATTGTTGGCAATCAAGATACTTCGGATTGGGTGAGTGCCTCCCAATGCATAGCAGTAGTCATCCACCACCTGCGAAGATGAAGACACATTCTTCGTTCCAGCAGCCTTCCCATTTGCTACCGTCATCACGCTACTCCCACCACCACCACCACCACCATTATTCACGGCACCACCGGCGCCGTGCACCAGTTGCTCGATCATGTTTCCTGTCCCTTGGGGATCCAGTCACAAATTCCCGTCAGCACACAAACAAATCGCAATCAAATGGAATTTGTTTTGTGCGCGATCGATCGATTCCTCCTCCCTCCCTCTCTCCTGACCCTAGATCCGTGGGCCTTCTTTTCCTTCCTTCCTTCCTTCCTTCCTTTCTTGCTCCTCCAAATCCAAGAGACCGTCACACTCTCAATCAATCCACCCTCTGCTTCTTCACCTCCAAAGAATCAATCACTGCAAAAACGTAAATCTCTGCCGTCCTTCAAGCCCAAAAATTCGAAAAGCTCATCAACCTTTTCACGCCAAATCTTCTCTCCTCTTCTCTTGGAAACCCACTTCGAGCTCTGTTTCCAATCTTACAAATCTCCACTCACAAACTTCCACACCCACTTCCTTGTGTATCTAGAAACCAAAACAAAACAGAGAAACACAAAAAAAAAAGAGAGTGAGAGAGAGAAAGAGCTCCTTCAAAAACAAACAAGACCCAACAACACAACAACAAGCTGCTGCTAAAAACAGCGCAAAATCTGTTGCAGGGAGCTGACCAAGCTCACTCACTAATCATACTCCCATTCAAGAGACCCAAAATGGGGCAAACAAAAAACAATACAGACAGAAGAGAGTGTTAAGAAGAGAGAGAGAGAGAAAGAGTCTCAAACACTGAGAGAGAGAGAGAGAGAGAGAGAGAGAAATGCTAAGAGAGATGGGTAGTAGGTAGAGAACAAGAGATGGTATGAGGAATGGGGAAAGAAGAAGAACAAGGAAGAAAAAGAAGAAGATGATGGTGATGATGATGAGAGAAGAATGAATGAATGTGTATTGCAACTTGGGTGAATGTTGCAAACCTTTTTGCTTTGAATATCTGTTGTTGTTGTTGTTTGTTGTTGTGATGAAAGAGTGATTGTTGTGTGAGTGTGTTTTATGTGTGCAATGATGATGATGAAGAAGAAGAAGCAGAGAGAGAGAGAGATAGACTAAGAGAGAGAGAGAGAGAGGAAGTGTTTGCAGGAGAGAAAGCACTTTCTGTGTGAGCAGTTGGACAAATCATCCCCCTTTCATAATAAATGACTTAACAATGCAACAACTCTGCTACTACTATTAAGACTCCTCCTACTTGTTTTCTTCCTTCCTTCTTATTTCTTCTTCCCTTCTGCTTCTCCCTTTCCCCCCCTCTCCTCCTCTTACTTATTTCTTTTTGACTTTGGCCACTTTTCCATGACTCAGTGTTTTTTTTGCAACACAAAGGAATACCTTGAAAAAAACACCCTAGTCAGTCAAAGCTACAAGCAAATTGCCAAAAGCCCAAAATGCCAAAGTCTAAAGTCTAAGGCTTTTTAAAGCCCAGCCCATGTCTATTATGGTTCAAAAAGCAAGAGAGGTGAAGAAGGCACAAAAAGAAGAAGACCCCATTTTATTTTTTCCGAAAGCTTCTCTCTTTTGAAACAAATTGTTATTATTTTCGGGGTGTTGTTTTGTGCTAATCATCCTAAACACCCAAATACCACCATCATCATCATTAGTGACATAATTAGCCAACTCTATTATGCTTATGGTGTTTGTTGTAGTTGTTGTTGTTATGGGTTTCATTGGAAAAAATGAATTGTGAAGACTTGGAGATGCTGATGAGAGTGGAGACTTGAGAATTATCAAGTCAACATCTAGTCAATCCTGGACTTCTCTCCGTCTCTTTGCTCTCATTTCAATTCAGCTGCACTTTTTTGTTAGATTCTATTGGAATTGGGAAATAATTTGTTTTGCGCCTATTTTGAGAGGGAATTGTTTCAATGGGATTTCTTTGGTTCTAGGCTCTAGCAATTACCACTCCCTCTAGCTTCAAGTTGGTGTCATTCTATAATTTATGTGTAAATATATAATAAATATGTATACATTTTATGCACCTCATGGGAATATATGTATACTGTAATGGAGGGACAGCTTCAACACATGTCTGTTTGAAAAATTAATTAATTAATTATTGAAGATTCCATGTTGAAAACAGAATATTCTTGAAGATTCCAAAATATTTATTTTTTTAATTCAATTTTTTTATTTAAAAAAAAATTTGGTTGAAAATCTCAATATTTCTCTACAAATGATGTAATTAGTGTCAAAGCTGCCCGAGGTATTATTATCTTAGTTATATTTCTGTTTTGTGTATGCATTTTAAGAGTGCAAATTCAATAGAGAAACTCATATTGATGCCAAGAATCAAGTTGATTTGTGGTGGATCAATGGACTTAGTGTGTAATTTTGCTGCCCGGTATTTTCACCAAGTATGTCCTAAATTTTGTCTTTTGATCGACTTTACAATATTCAAATTAATCGTTATGGATGAAGTGGCCACCACAGCACAAGGTGGACTCTTTTCTCCACATACCATGGATGTCACATCCAAGAGTCGGATGTTCATGAAGTTTGAAGCCAAAATCTTATGGACATAGTCTTGCAACCCAAAATTGACTATCTCATACGAAATAATGGGGTCTAGGCATGGTTTCCCGAAGTGTGTTTTATGACCAGATGGTAGGTCAAAAGTGGTGGACCATCCAAATGGTGGTTTCATGAAGGAATCTCAAATTAAAGGACTTGTGCTTCTTATGGTATAATTGGGGTGACCCAAGGAGCAATAGTGTCCCAAGTCACTTTGTGGGCAAGGTAAGAATTCTACAATGTAGTTCCCGCTTGACCTGCCCACCCATTGTAGCACATGTAAATGTTTAGTGCCCAATAGTAAAAAAAACCAAAAAAAAAAAAGAAAAGCGTATTTACAACATTCATATCATTTCACCAAAACGTATTCCATCAAACATTCCACAATCACAATGTTTTCCCAAAAGGCTGACTTCTTGTTGTGCCTATTTGAAAATTTTGTGTACTATGTTTGTGGAGGAGAACATTGGCATCACTTTTCTTCAAATCATTGTGTGATGATCTGATTTTTTTTTTGGTTGGGGGTGATGGGCCTCTTTGATTTATGCCCATTATAAAAGAACACTCACTCTATGGAGACTCCCAAAAAAAAAGATTTACCTATGTAACCTTTTCCTTTGGTCTAGCTATATGACCTTTTGCTTTGGTCTAGCTATATAAGCTAAAGGGTAGAATTTCATTTTGAGCTCAAGAATGATTTGATTTTTTGCAATTAAGCTTACGAGTTAAGTTCCATTTTGAGGTCATGAGATTGCATCAAATTTTTTGCGAATTGTGTTGCTTTGCATATCAAGCATGTGAAATACTGATGAACATGGTTAATTGCACACAAGCATTATGACATCCTGTATAGCAAGCAGCACATGGAACCTTGTTTTGCACAAAAGATGATGACCCACGAGTGGGGTCACTTGGAAGAAGTTGAACGTGGTCTATTTTTGGCTTGAGAAATTTTCAGTCAAATTTTGAGAGACCGAATGTTATCATCTCCCCCAAGCCCAAATAGCATGAGCATCTGAATCTTGAAAAGATGACTAAAAGAAAGCTATTTTCATAAGTTTCCCATGCAATGAAAAAGAAGAAAGAAAGAAAGAAAAAAAGAAAGAAGGAGAAGAACCCATGAAAACCCACCCTCCGAGTATATTCCTATGTAAAAACTGCTTTGCACTTGTTGCAGAATTAATGGTCACATTGGCTGCACAGAATTGCCATTAAAAAAAAACATTGTTATGGGTTGCAGAACTAATAGTAAACTGGCTGCCAACAACTGCATTAAAACCTAGTTTTAGGTGCCAGAAACATGGGTGAAATTAGATGCATAAAATTGCCACAAAATGTTGTTATGAGTTACAAAATTAATGGTCAAATTGGGAACATAAAATTGCACAAAAGATTACATTATGGGTTGTTGAGTTAATGATCACAGATGGCTGCATAAACTTGCATAAAACATAAGGAATAAAGCTGAACTTTGCAGGATATGTTGCTCTTTGGGGGATTAATGGAACAAAAATGGATTACAAAAGCTCTTACATCCCACTGCCGAGGTCTGATCTGAAACTGGAATCAACAAAGAGTCAAAGATCAGCAATTGGTATAAGGTAGTATATGCTTTGATTTGAGGCTGCTTCCAAAGGCTGACCTTGGTCAAACATGGAATACACACAATCACCTCCGTGCTACCCATCATCTGTTTTCACAAGCCAAAAAAATAAGGTTTCTTTTCCGCGTGTTTGTCAGGTCATCAGTCTTTGGTCTCCAGAGTCACTTTTTTCCCTCAAGTCTTCTTCCTCCTTTTTTTTTCTTTTCTTTTCAGTTTTTGGAAACATATCATCCTGCTCTTTGTGGCAATACAGTTTTTAAACCCCAAAAAAAGGGAAAAGGGAGGAATAAACCCCCCCCCCCCCCAAAAAAAAATGTGCACTTTTGACAAAAAGGTCTGATGCCACAATTTTTATACTTGCCATAATTTGCTCCTTTTGAGACTTGCAAAAGACAAAAGAGAGAGAGCTTGATGTCTTAGTGTTTTCTGGTGTAATTTGGCTCTTTTGCACCTAAACAAAAGACACACCCAATATTATAAAACATTACATGCAATGGTAACTCTCATGATAATTGAGAAATCTCCATACCCACAATCAAGAAAAGCCTGAAACAATTACATAAGATAAAACAACTGTAATAAGACTGCAAAGCACTGAAAATGGTACAAAGTACTAGAAAGACAAAGAGGAAATGGGGGAAAAAAAATGGAACCCATTGCAGAAAAGTAATCTTGTAAATGAAACCCAAGAAGCTAACTTAAAATGGTCAGCCTTTGTATCTTTGCTTGAAGGGTATATGTATATGTGTATGTGTGTTTAAAAGGCTAACAAAAGCTTTGTACAGTAACTTTCTACTCTCTAACTTTCTGGTTCCTTTCTTCTTGTCATCTTGCCCTGTTCTCTTCTACTTTGGACATACTTTCCTTGCTTTGCTAAAAGCTTATTTTGTGGATTAGAAACTAGAAACTTCACTCACTGTCTAAGTTCGGGTCAAACTTCAATGCCCAGCTATCAAGCAGTAGCATTAAGTGATAGTCAAGGCTACCAAAGAAAGACAACCATTGAACAGTCAAAGCAAAAGGGAAAAAAACACTTTTACCACATGGAACCAACTGCAGAAGCCAAAACAAAAAGAAACATGGAACACAGAACATTATGAAAAGAAACAAACCAACAAGATTAGCAAAACAAAGAAAGAAAGGAAGATGATTGGGTCCATTATGCAAACTTTCTCACTTTCTACTCATGGCTTGGTCTCCTTGGTTGGCCTTCCTTCCTCATAATATGCACAGATGCATGTAAAAGTAAGATTATCAACTTCCTTTTTCAAGGCCCCATTTGTTCGTCAAGTCCAAAATCTGTTGATGCAATAAGTAGCTAGTGAACGTCAAGGTATAAAGCATAAAGCATTCATGTAAAAAAAAAGGAACATGAGGGAGGAAGACTGAGAAGAGTACCTTGCACATTTGAAAGAGTCCTGAATAGGCATGTAAGAAAGGCTCTAGTCTTGGCAGTTCCACTAACACACAAACTCTCTGATGCTGCAGACAAGACTTCATTCACCATATCATCAGGGCTTCAATTCTACCAAGTTGGTTGTTGAGCTGTCAACCAGTGTTATGCATGTATATCTTTCACCAGTTTCCATGGCTAGGTAAACACATACCATAGAAAGGAAAATCACTTGTGTACTCTTACCCAAAAAAGAACCAAAAACACTAAGTACAGCTCAGTACAAAAGATCTGTGCCTGACGCTCCTTAAAGATGGTAGAGGAAACAAGAGATGGTAGAGAAGGTAGATATCATATCCCATTGTGTCAAGTGCCATTGACAATACAAATCTCACACTGGTCCCTGGAAAATATGGTTATCTGTGACTGAGATTCTGCCTGGATTGCACAAGGCATAATCTCTACAATCTCAACAAGGTGTAATCTCTACAAGCTCAACAGACTCAATTTGACCTACTCCCGTATTTGATCTTCTTCCAAAGCTTTTGGTAGTACTACAAACAACCTCAAAAATTTAGGCCTACCAATTTAGCTACCTACTCTGCTAGTCATATGCAATGCCTTGCCTCACATAGATCCACATTGAAGTCCCTGTCGCTGGGATTATGGCCCACTAAATAACTACTCGCATCTGCCAGCAAATAATTAGATTCAAGCCTTGTCTTTACCCTTGCTCTTGCCTTTGTGGGCCTTTTGTTGTTTGTTCTTCTGAATAGGGCCACCTGGTGCCAGAGCTCTGCTTGCACTCATGCCCTGCAATTTTTTGGTTGATTTGATGACACTGGCCATTCCCTTCCTTGCAGCTGTTCGTTTTGCCTCCCGTCTGTTTAGCATTTTGGGATCCAATGGCCAGTAAGCATATGGGTCCAACTTTCCTTCCTTCTTTACATCTCCACCTACTTTACTCTTCTGGTTGGCATACTCACTGCCAGTATAAGCCCAGCTTGAACTCGGTGCCTTCTTTGGTTTCTGCATGGTTCCTGCCCTACTCCCTGCTTGTTCTCTGGTTGATCTTGCCTTCCCTGAGACACTTTTGTCACCAGCTCTCCTTCGTTTCAGGCTCTGGCCTCCCTGGCTCTCAGTGTCAGGGTGATCTTCCTCCCACTGTTTTTTGCGCTTCAGCTTCTCCCGGATCCGGTCTCCACTTTCATCTACGATAAGTTTTCCATCAGCAGTGAATTCAACCTCATCATCAACATCATTCTTTGTGAATTGAGACTTGGGACCGCGCAGCACCTCCCGTGTCCTTTGTGTGTCTAGGAGATCAAGGGGCTCCCCTCCACCTGTATCCATTGCATCCTCTGGAAGCCTTTTATTTGACTTACGCAAAATCTTTGACCTGCAATATCCCATGCATAGAGTTCAGAAAGATCAACATTGTCTCCTTGTATTGGGTCTCCTGTCAGGTTGTTCCTTGTGGGGCAACAGAGAAATAACTAGATCTTCAAGTCGTTTGCTACCCAAAATGGGCTGGATCACAATGTGCCAAAAGTGCAATATTCACATCCAATTAATTGCACAACTGCAAGAAGGATGGCACTAAAGTGAACGACCTACATTTCAGCAATCCAAGTGTAACATCTTGAATAAACCACTTGTTCAACCCTCCATTGTATTGCATTGTCCACCATCATGACCAAGGAAAGAAAAAGAGAAGAGTAAGATTTCCACAAACTTACTTTGTAGTGCCCTGGTATTTGGAGGCAAGACTTGCTTTGGTCATACTTGTGGCCTTAGTACTCTCATACATGTCATCATCACTATCATCTTCTTCATTGTCATCAGAAAACACATCTGTGTGGTTCCATTTGCTCCGCCTGCAGAAGATACATGTTAGGTTTTGAAGGCCACAAATGTTACTGAAACACAATGAATAACAGAATCCAGATGTAACAAGAGTGCAAGAGTGACAGGTTACACTTGTGATAAGATAGGCCAGAAGCATGTACTTGGCTGTGCTTGCTTTTGAGTGGACAGACTTGTTATCAGTTTCTTCCCCCATGGCATTGACACTTTTCTTCTTCTTCTCTGTTTGTTTCTTTGTCTGGACACCAAAATCACATTGCAAATGGCAGTAAGACTAGAAGTCATGCATATGAACCCAAAGATCCAGGCAGCACCCATGCCACACTAGATAGGAAGTTCAGGCAGTTCAAGTTCAGTTCCTAAACAAGAAATCTGCAGTTTCATTCACACACATTAGCATGCTATTGGAACTGCAACTGACAAACATCATGTCAACCTATGCTTGTTTTCCTTTGATCAAAGCTCAAGTGAAAGGGATTTGCTGTGATTGTTATCCAATTACAATATAGAGATGTGGTGAAGGACCAGACATAGACCTACTTTTTGGATGTTGGTCAGAAGCTTCATGTGTTCTTGTGGCATCACTGCAGAAACTGCCTCCATACCACACCTTCGGACCAGTCTTTCAATAATAGCACGCACCTGTAGCAATGGCACCACTAAACTATTGAACAGGGATTGACGCTTAACTCATTCCCAAAATTAGCTTGCCCACGTCCTGAAAGGAAAAGAAGCCTATTCACTAGAGACACACAGAGCATATGCAGAGGAAAAAGCAGAATAACAAGGAGAAATTTCAAACCTTGGCTTTAAAATGGTTTTTTGAGTCATCAGACCAGAGAATTAAACCTTCCACTAGGCTGCGTAAATGCTGGTCCAGCTCTGCTGCCGGTAACCGTGCAATCACAACCTTTATCAAGCCCAACACTGACTGTACTCACAGCACAAGGAACACACACTCAGAAAACTCAGAACAGAAGTTAGATTACTGCACAAAGAAAAAGCCCTCTGAATGCAGCCCATCAAGATGCCAACACCCACTGGCTAATGCTAATATACACTGGACAGTCTAAGATGGTATGTCAACCTGACCCATGGAGCAGAAGCTTTGGCAAAACATGTACTCAATTATAATATCAATCGTGCTGACTAAGTTTCCTTATTATGCATTCCATTTACTGGTGTCAGTATCTCAATATAAGACGTTGCTCCTTGACATTTAGTTCCAGAAACTTTTAGATATCATGGAAGATCTTACAAAAACAGAGCAACATAGTTATGAGTAAACCACAAAGACAGCAAAGAGAGACATTCATGTGCGTACTTTAATGATTTCACGGCTTTTGGTCCGCAACAAAAGAAGTGCAGATGGCAGAAGGTCAGGGATTGTGTGACCAAGCTCTGCAGAGAATTCGTAGAGAAGCCTCGCCAGCCCAACTACAGCTGCACTCACCATGTGTGGTGTGGATCCTGCTAAGCATCCCACTATCTGCCCACAAGAACCAAAACATCACATATTGAGTACAATTTTGAGCCCATCTTTTGTGACTGTAACCCACAGGCAAACTCTAACTCTACTCTTCTGCCCCCCAACATTCTCTTCAACACCAACAATTGGCAACCCAATGCAAGCCTTTCTCAACTACATAAAGAGACCTCAGGTGGCCAAGAGGACATTCAGATTGCTGCACATTAAAGACGACTAGACAGTGTGTCAGCTAATCAACAAATAAAACAGTAAACTGACTAATAACTCTCTAAGACATTCAATAGCAGCCATAGACCCAGTCTGCAGTTCCTAGGTCGGTTTAACTGACACACCATACTAAAAAATTGCAGTAACCTCTCTCTGGACCCGCCATTTTCAGGATCTTCCATGCCATGCCCAATACTGATTAGCAAATCATACGCTGCATTTCGAGTCTTCTTGTTTGTCTGTAATAAAGAAGAAAACAAACAAGGGTTAAACTAAGTAGTTCTGTCTCACTCCTGACTCCTCATCCTAGCATAACATGTTCCATGCAGCATATACAGTAATCTCAAAACATGTATGTTTTCCAGAATAGTATGATATGTTTTCAAGAATTAAAAGAGATAAACTCCTTTAGATACTTCTAAAATTCCTCTGACCATGCTTCCAGAATAATCTCACTGCAAGAAACATAAGCACCACCTCTAGACCAACAAGGGTAGGTGCAATAGATTAGAATGTTACTCACCTCTTTTGTGGCTAGAATAATTTCAGAAATCAGAGTTGCTATTGCCTCATCCTTCCTCCCATCCCCTGACTGCTCAATAAGCCACAGACTCACATGAGATTGAATTGGTTCCAAACCTGTTCAGTTTGTGTCACACATGATAACACATAACAGGATTTGGAAAAGCTTTGGATTGCATGGTCAACCCATCATGAAGAAAATGTAGCTATGATAGAAAAGGAGAAGCTCAATGGCTACACCAGATAGTGGAACATGGCAACATTGGTTTTATGAGGAGAGCAAAGTTGAGATCTGCTACTAGGTGCTTCTGACTCAAGAGACTGAATGAAGCCAACAAAGGAACACATTGCCCAAGAATATAATGCACTAACCTTCGACAGATGCAAGATAAGGTGATGGAGGCAAATGAGTCGGTGGCGTCGAGCAGAGGAGTGCACACTGGACAGAGATGTCAGTAGAGTCTCTAGAATCTCCTCTGACTTCAGAGACATAAAGCCGGTGTTCCCCTGTTTAAATCCAAAATTGTCAACCAACTGTAAGTGATTAAGTCTTGACTGGACAATGATTCTATCTACATACTGTTGCTAATGTGCAACAGAGTGATCCCAATCTGTCTATGGGTCTCCCTCCAGTTAGATGGCTTCCAATGACAACAGTTGCGCCTCTCATCATAAGAATGCTTGGTGTAAATGACTCTCAACTTACAAAGGGACTGAATACCATACTGATTGCTACCTGAAAACCTAGAGTAAGCATCTCTGTAGAACAAAAAGCCCTCTGCATGTAGCACACCCATATGCTCAACATCCTTATCCTAGCTTCAAACCATTGCTGTGGTCAATATAACTAGAGCAGTCCAGCCAACAGATGTGTTGCAGAAGCTCATCTTTCTCATACCTGGAAGACCAGATTCCTTACTAGATGTTTTTTTTGCTGGCAATAAGAAGTGACGTCAATAAGGTGCTGGTAGATATACATAAATGAGTTTGATGGTGCATATGAACACAAACCCACCTGACAAATGCTGGCAAGAACTTTATATGCCTTCTTCTGCACCGCTCCATCATTATCCTACAGATGCCCATGCCTTAAATCAGTTACCATGAGAAAGAGCCTGCTCTGCTTTTTGAGACACTCTTCCATTAACTGGACACTGCATCTAAAATTCTACTGGCAATTGGCAAGCTCAATTGCCCGCATCAGAATTCACTACACAACCTCAAGCCCGCAGCGGTTGCTTTCTCTTTTACACCCTTAACACTCATTTAGAAGATACATCTACAACTTGGATCACTTAACATCTCATGACAAAAGGGCTAAGCGATACATATACATACATATCTATATCTCCACCACAACAGGTTGAAGGTAACATTAACAATAAGCGTGGCCATAACCTTATGAGAGTCACTCACAAAGTGTCAGACTATCATACCATCACACATGAAAAAATTTGATGCCAGATTGTATTGTAAGGCAACACACACAAAAATGCGCACCTGTAAAGCAGGCTTTGTTGTAGTGAAAAGCATGCCCAGAGCCTCACTATCCAGGCCTTCAACAAGAGACAATGCAAGATCCATGAAGACACACCTGTGTGATAAGAATTCACAGGTTCAGCTGGTTATCAACTGCACACCAAAACAACCTATGTCCTTTGCCATACAGAATCAAGCAGTGGAATGACAATATCCAGAAATCCCTGCTGATTTGATCTTTAAAGGCAGAAAGAACATAATATGCTTACCTCCGTGAGGTGGCACTTTCTTCAGGCTTTGGCGCATCCACCTCCATTTGGCCTGCACCCTCTCCTGGAGTGGCTGAAGTAGCTGCCTCCATGGTGGCTTGAAGGAGTTTCTTCATGATTGCCACAAAGAAGCTCTTAACAGTCTGCTTGTCCGAGATGGAAGCGATTGCTCCAATTGTGGCCTACAATAGATAAGGAGTACAGGCTTCAGAAGCAAGAAATACACAAACTCATATATAAGTTAACAAATATATCTGCTCATTCTGTGTCTTGTGTGTCTTCACAAGATGCCCAGCAACACACTTACTTGCAGATCCCCCCGCTTCTCTGGGGCAGATGCAACAAAAAGGTTGAACAGCAGTGGCAAAAAGTTGCGAGAATATCCAGCAATGGCTTTCAAGTTTGCAGTTGCTGTCTCTGGAGTGTATAGAGCATGTGCACGTTCCTCAGATGCACTGACTTCCTCTGAGCTTTCCCCTGGTCTTGTTTTAGCCCACTTCTTCCCTTCTAGGTGATCCCCTCTTGCCTCCTGGTTCTGCCATACCAATGTCTAAAACCACCAAGTCCTATAAAATCTGAGTCCCACCTTCTTGCACTCATACTATCATCCAAAACCAATAGAGCTAGGGAATTACACACAACACATTAGCATGACAGTTTGCAATCTGTGCCTGCAGCAGGCTGCATTTGCAAGCCACTTCAGTGCACAAGTTTCCTGCAAAGCCTCATTTTACAATGCTCTAACATCACTGGTGTCTTGTACATAGCATAGGAAACTTCGTAATGCACAGTCATCTGAGAAGTTTCTACAAGCCTAAGATACAGATGAATTGAGAAAACCTGCAAGCTGGAGCAAATGAGACCCCTGAGCTCTGGCTCCTTGTTCAGTGCATCTCCCAGTGCTTTCGCAATCAGCCCAAAGCCTTGAGCAGTGTCAACAGGATAATTGCACACTGATGGCAACAGAGCCCATATTGATTGCACACAGGACTCAGCATTCTTCATAGCAATGGGCTTTCCATCTGCAGCACACTATGGAAGCCAATGGTACATTTAAAGAACAAGGCCAGAATTGTAAGAACCAACAACAGAGACAGCTGAAGAAAGATTCAATAGACTGCACCATGCACTCCACAACAAACCATATTCCAAGAAAAATACAGGTATCAGAAATCCCCCCTGAAACATATAGTTCTGTGAAAATCACTGCAGGTCCCTGGACACTATCCTGATGCTACAGAAAAATGCTGTAAAACTAATGAGACTCATATGAGACCAGGATATAAGAATAAAACACCAGAGAGGACTGAGAATCTTGTAATAGGCTGAACTTTAAAATGGTACAACTCAGTCAATGAAGGGAAACTGACCTTGCGTGCACGCTCACGTAGACGGGCAGCAAGAGGAAGAAGAGTGCTTGAAAAAAACTGTAGGCGGGCTCCGACTGTGTGCTGCTTCAAGATGGGTAGCAACCACACTCGTGACTTGAGGAGATCTGCTCCATCCAGTTCCAGAGGAAGCAAAGCCAAAAGTTGGTCTGGACCCATAGCTGCCACTGCTGCTCCCACAGCTTTGTGAAGCTGCAGAAATGAAAAACAAGCTAACCTTTGAGTGGTGCAAATTCAGCACATACAACAGACCTTATCATCCATGAGTTGCCCATCTTAGTACACAGTTTCAAACACTGCTCAACATAGACAAAAAATAATGCTGTTCACTGATTACAACACCTGTGGTTAAACATCTAGCTTCATTACATACCCTACATGCCATTCAAGTATTTGATCTGCAGAACTTCTTAAGAACCAAGTATAACATCCCAGCATGTTCATTGTCATGTCCAAATGACTGACATGTTGAGCAACTGTTCCCATATCAGAGCCAACAAGACTAGGTCTATGTACTTCTATCCTGCAAGTATGCCAATCAGTTGAAGCATCCCCTCACTTCCTGCTTGCCATTTAGTATGGTACCTGCTTTCGGTAAGGCATATCATTGTCAGAAAGATTTTGCAAATCCCCCAAGGTCTTCACAGTACCCACCATGAGCACAGCAGAATCTCTTCCTGTCATCACATGAGAAGTTGGAGCAAATCACCAAAGCCTTAATCCTGAAATAGAGCCACTCCTACCAAAGCCTTTCCAATTCATCCACAAAGAAGTTGGGTGACATCTTCAAATAACTTCCTAGCATATTCTGAATTTGTTCACCCTCCCAATCAGAAGTGACTCTAAACACAGCATAAAATGTAAGGGCAAAACTCGAAGTTGATTAAGACAAAGAGGTACAGGTAGGAAGGCAATTGCACCAACCCAATTTATCAAAGAGAGCAGTGATGATGTGAAGTGCCATATCCCAGGCTGTGCTATACTGATAGCTCAAAGTACTCTCACAAGTTACACAGATACGCTCAATTGCAGTCAAAGCGCCTTTGCGTTGTGTCCCCTTCGATTGAAGCTGGCTCACTCCTCGCTTAATCATGGGCTCATCAATGCAGCTTGCCACCAAGCTTCTCATACAATCTCCAGCCGAGTATACTATCCCTTCTTGCTCTGATGCCAAAAGTCCTGCAAATTTCACCACCAGACCAGAATTTTCATTATTAGATTAAACCCTGCTAGTAGTGTCTACGAATTGAAATTCTCCGAAACTTGATCCTGTACACAGTCCTGATATGTTTGATTGCTCTTTTCAGAACTGATTACAGACCTCATTACACATACTTTCAACTGCCAAAACCTTTGGTGACACAGTGACATGCACAAACTGGTTGAGATAACAGGAGCAGAACATTCAAGGCAAGGAGAGAGCCACAGTTATACTCTGCAATTTTTCAATTGCAGTAGCAGAAGCCTGAAATTTCTTCTCCAGACATCACTCACAAAGACTTCCAACACCTAAAGTCACCAACACTTGTCAGAACTTCCCCAGCATACCTGCAAGAGAGTGAAAGACAGTGGGCAGCTTGGTGACACACAAGTGATGATCAGCACCATGAAGTCTGTCAAACCCATGCTGAATCACATGACAGATAACTGTGACCTCGTCTACAGAGTTCCGTCTCTCTCCAGAGGAAAGCAGAGATCCCAACCGTCCTAAAATCTCCCCCAAAGAAGCAGCTGGAATATCTGCACTTGGTGACATGCAAAGAGCCTGAAGTGTATCCAAAACAGTTCGGGTTAAAAGAGGCTGCTGAAGCTCATGCAGCATGCCCAAATGTGGCAGGATCCGGCCAATTGCTTTTGCTGACAAATGTGGCAAGAGTTGCTTCAGTGCTCCAAGCATGTGAAGAACTTCAACTGCACCTGTGGTGTTAGAGGATTGAGCCATCTCTGATTTCCCACCAGATAGAGACTTAGAAACTGTTGCCAGCGACCGCTCAAACAGACTGACAACACTGTCGCTTGCTGTTGTCAATGCATGGGTTCCATGAAGATTTGTCAACACCTCCACGATGCATCCTTGGGCGCGCTTTCGAACCTGTTGTCAGACATCCATATCAAGCTCACGTTAACCCCTGAAGAACCTGAGGAGGAGCCTTTATCTCTTGAAAAACAACCACCACCAGAAACCAAAATTGTGATTCAAGAGCTACAGTCACAGAAGAAAGATTAGCAATCAATGCCAAAAAGACATAGCTCCATTTCACAAACTTGTATTCCAGATCCTCTTCTTGCAGACTTCAAGTTGCAGTGCAACCATTCGATCAAAGGTGCACATAATACATAAGCATATTGCAGCCTTCCAACACAAGGAAGACCTAAAATTACTCCTCTCTGCAAAGTTACAATCTCAAGCAAGAGATTTGCATGAAGGAATGTATGTTGCAATGCGAGGAACAATTCAAAGAGCATGTGCAAAAGAGAACGGGTACACAATGCAGATCATGTTTTGGTACCTTTGGACGAGCATCAAGACAGTGGTGGAGAAGGAGATTGAAGGAAGGAGCTAGAGCAAGCCAGTTGGATTTATCAGCTGCTACCAAAACATTCTCCACACATGACAATCCTGCCTTCACAGTCGCCGCATTGGCTTCTTCAGTCGTCAAGAGCTTGACTAAGAGCTTCAATATAGCATCACTTTTAGATCGACGCACTGAAACCGGAGTCTTAGGAAGCGCCAGAGCCAGAAACGTGCACAACGCTGTTGTGACTGCCTCGTTGCGAGAGGGGCTCTTTGTCTGCCGATCTAAAGACGACATGGCGGCGGCGAAGTAGGCCGTTGGGGAAGGAGTCAAAGACTGCTCCCGCAAAACCTCAGCCATCGCGGCTACCACCGCACACAAATGCTTGTGTTCCGGTTGCTGCGAATTCCTAAACCTCGCCATCACTGTGGCACACATATCCTCATCTGTTTCTATGCCATTCTCCATCATCAAAGCCATCCTCTGTCTACTTCTTTCTCTTCCCTATCCTCCAACTCCGCTCAGTCTTGCCCCCAAGAAACACACCTCTTCCTTCAAAACCAGAATTCAAACATCGCAAAGAATGTTTCTCTTTCCTTTCTATGAGCTACAGATTTCAAAGACGGGTTCTTGGGCTTGCTTGAATCTCGCACTTGACATTCCAAGTTTCATTTGATTTTTGTGTCCTTCGCTGCTACTGCTAGAAATAGCTCTTCAGATTTCTCCTACTTCCTCTACAGATTTCGGCAATCTTGTGCGCAACAAACTTTTCCAATCACAACAACACAATCCCACGAACAACCAGCACGACCACTTCCCTGCCGCTCCAGCTTTCAAGAGTTTTAGGGTGTGGGGGTTCACAAGGGTTTTAGGGCAATTGACCGCGGACGAATCCGCGGCGGGATGGACGTCCAAACTGGAATTTCCGAATAAGAAATCCGCGAATGGTGGTGGTGGAACAAAGAATTCGATTTGGGTCGACGTCGGATGTTGTTCTCGTCTACTGGATTTACGAGGATCGCGAGCGATAAGGGTCGTGAAGGGTTTTATGTTCTCATCTTTAGTGCAGGAATTGCAATCGCCGTGTAAAGGCGGCCGCAACTATTTCCGAGACCACAAGAGCTGCGCACACCCCAAGTGTGTGTGTGTGTGTGTTTTCTGCCGAAAAGTCTTGACCTGATAATATACTAGTATCTTGTCGAAGCAAATGGAGAGATTGGACACGATCTATGGAAGATGCAAAATCTTCTCTTTATGGGTGGCAGCAGAGATGGCTGCAATGGCACCAGGCACAATTGCAATTGAAGATCTCTGCTTCAATGGAATAATAAGAAGCTTACAAATTTTGTGAATGGTGGGAAACCCGAGAAGGTGATGCAGCGCTTCCGACAAATGCAACAAGAAGGCATGAGTGCTGAACAAATTCTCTTTTGTTCAGGTGATCAATGCATATGCTAGTTTACGTGCACTTGAAAACGGCAGGCACATTTCAGGAACGGATCATTCAAACTGGATCCAACTCTGATATCTTTGTGGGGGAATAGCCTCATTGATATGTAATGCAATATGTAGGAGCATGGAGGAGGCTTTGACGGTGTTCTGCAGGACACCCACTTCCTGGACAGTGAGGTCCTTCGGCTATCAGATTCCTTCTATCTCATGGAACTCTATTCATAAGACCTCCATCAAGTCCATGACTGCGGATCTACAATTTGATTCTCCTCCAGAAGTTTTTCCTTTCAGGTGATGTGCTCCTTTCTTGAAGCTTTTGTGCAAAGGACCTGGCAAGCTGAAGTGCACAAGCATGCGTTCTGCACCTTTTCGAGACCAACAGTGGCGCCTGTAGTAAACAAATTGGTGGGAAGACCAATGTCCAGAGGATGTTTTTCAGGGCACTTGTTTGGCAACCAAAATCAAAAGAAGAGGACAGTATCAAGGTAGTGCAACAAATGAGGTGATTTACCTTAGAAGAAGACAGCATGGCAAATGTATTGCAAATAGCATTAGATGTGCTGTACTTGCTGCTCATGACACCAGGTGGAGGGTGAACCGTCCTCCAATGTATCTTTGCATCCTTAGCAGAAGAACTGGGAGATCAAGCCCAAGCCTCCAGGTATTCCTCTTTGAACGCTTGGAAATCCTCACACATATTGATTGGGTTTGGTTTTGTTAGGAACAAATGACATTACTGTATGTTTTAGTCAGCCATTTCTGTAGCAGAGATGGTCTCAAGCAAGAAGATGGACTTGTACCTGACTTGCGCAAGGATTCTGGCAGGAGAAGCCCTTTCTGAAAGCATCAGAGCTTATCTTACATGAATCTGGCAGAAATTGGGAGATGTCATTAGTTGAGTCAGAGTGTCCAATGTGGGCATGGTTGGTGGTTGAATGTGCACACCAAAAAATCCAATGATTGGACATCTTTGATTGTCTCAATTGATGTGAGATTCAGTGCTCATCCATACAGTGCTTGAAAGGTATTCTTCAAAGTTGTCACAGGTTTTTCTTGCAAGGAAAACCTGCTCCTTGTATGTCTTGCTGCAAATTCTTGTGTTCACATGGTTTAACAGAAGAGGTGCAGGCTTCTTTCAGGTTGGGTGCTTAGAGCATGCCCAGCTGCAGCCCTCTATCAGTATTCAGCACATCTAGTGTGCACTGTCTAGTTTCTCCCCCATCCCCACCATGAACCTGAAAAGATGGGTACAAAGTGAGAGACACCACATAGGTCAATCAAAGTAGCTAGATGTCCATAAAGATCAAGTAGCTAGCTGCACCAACAATCTATTCAGACTTGGAGAATTAAGAAACATGGTCACAAAGCATAAACATGGATGTCAATCACATTATATGCATGAAAATTTAAGATGTTGCAGACATTAGACTCCTAATGATACCAAATCCTTATGAGCTAAGCCATAATTTTGATCTAATTTATAACTTAATATTCAAAATAAATTAATACAAAAATATTGTAACAAGGATTCACCTTCTATGGAAATCCACCATGATGTTGGTGCTTCAATGGATCATATTTGGGAATTCCCTACCAAATAACTAACTAAGAAAACCCATGCAAAAAATGGAACAAAAAATTAAAGAGGAAAAACCACAAATAGCCACCAAATAAGAGAAAATTGGAAGATCCCTTTAACCCAAACCATGGTTCAAGTTTTGCATGCTTGAGGACATTTTGTCCATAGTTTCTTTGCCATTTTTCAAGCCAAGTTTGCACATATGGGAACATATCCAACATGTAAACAATAACAACATTATCACATCAATGTATTATTAACAAAACAACACGTATCATATAGTTCAACAACATTTTTGTGCAAGACAAGAAATTTTGGATTAGTTTCAAGGGGGGAAAAAAATTTTAAATATATATGCCTGGGCTGACTATTTAAATTAGAACCAAAATTTTAAAATTTTAAATACACCTAACATGTAGTCCACATTTGTAGTCTTCAATAGCTACAAGTCCATATAATTTGCATACCATGGATGCCAATGCTAATCCATTGGCATTCACTTACTCACGGGTGTTTTCATTTGCTTCATAGGCTTAGAAGTAGTAGCTTGTCGTGTTGTTGTTGCATTTGAAATTTTGTTTACAATTAATTTTTTCTTAGCTTCAATTCTTTGCTTGTAGTCACATCAAGCTCTTTCAACTTACCTTGATGGCCTCATTCAACTTACCTTGATGGCCTTAGGAATTGGTTTTCTTTTTTGTTTGTGGTGGTTTTCAGAAGCCATCATGGTCCTTGCCATTTTCATCAGGTTCATCAATCGATTTTCTTTTCTTGCATGAAACAAGGTTTTCATCATCTTCACTTGATGCCCCCTAGTTTTCATTAGCCTCATGAACATCCTTTGCCTCAGAAGTGTCATGGTTGTCCTCTCTATCATTAACATCATCTTCAACTACACTATCAAGATGTAACTCCTTCCTTGTAATTAAAGGTTTAACCACTGATTGAACCTTTTATTTTTTATCATGAACATGTGCATCTACAACACCCTCTAAAATTTCTTTGCCCTTATTGGCCTTCAATGGACTAGCGACCTCAATGTCCATGACCTAGTTGTTGGGTTGCAGTTTCATATGTATACTAACCACACTTGGGCTAATATCATGGACCTTGTTTAAACTACTTGGAAGTACTTGGGAATGAGGGCCCTTCAACAACCATGGTTGGGCTCCTAATAGAGTCATGGGAGCAGGTTCAAGCTTCAAACCTTTAACTCGTAGAAAAAAATCACATAATAACACAAATTGGCAAATTTTCTTTTAGATCACAAGATTCCCAACGCACATGAACACACCGAATGGATCAAATACTACATAGGACTTGTTAAGGATTAACTATCTAAAGATTTTGCCACTTCTAGTCCAATCACTTTAATGTATATTAAAATGCATAGAAGTTTTATGTACAATTAACCTTGCATATACATTTAAGGACTATTAAAGTGTTTTGCAATTGTCCACATAGAAGTCACCAAAATGTACATAAATGCACATAAGATTTACATAAATCTAACCCTATATATGTACACTTAAGAAATATCAAAATGCTTTGCAATTGTCCACATAGAAATCACTAGAATGTACATAAATGCACACAAGATCTACATAAATCTAGCCCTATACATGTACACTTAAGGAATATCCATATAGATTAAATTACTTTATTGTACATAAAAGTCACACAACTACATAAATCAAAAGTTCTATGGACATGTATCGATTCTAGAAAAAATCTCCATAAAAAATCACTTAATGTACATGAATCTACACATGCCACACAATCTACCACACAACTACGCAAATCAGAACTTGCAAGGATAGTTAAGGACTACAAAAGTATTTAAACATCACATAAATCACCTAATGTACATCAAATTGAAGATCATACTACATAAATCAAAACATGCACATACACTTAAGGACTTTGAAAGTATTCCAAGCACCATATAAGTCACATTAGTGTACATAGTTTGTTTTTCCATACATAAAATTTCCAAGTTAAAGAAATGTATGGATACTCACCCACCCAAGAATCAAAAGGGGAAATTTTAAATAGGCGATAGGACTACTATGGGATATATAACACTATGAATGGAACATTTTCAAATAACTTAGGTGAAGTTGATGTTAAAACATAGGATTTTTACAACTTTCATGTACATTTAGGTTGACATTAAAAACTTCTATGTTGACTATGAACTTCATATATTCCTATCTTAGGATGGAAATCCAATAGAACAAAAAGTGGACAGTTCTCTCCACTATCAAGTTCCAAGGTTCATTTTTCCAACTGACTCAATAGTGGTTATATGTCTAACCATAAGTAATAACAACAAATTTTGCCAAGTTTGATGTGTACTTACCTAGTGCATGATTTTGCCATGTTTTCTTTATGGTAGATTGTTTGCAAGGCTTCAACATTGCTCCACTCCTAAGCTTAATGATTCCTGTAGAATTCCACCAACCTTCATGCATTTTTTGCCCACATAAAACATCAATACATTTTGTGGACTCACTAAAGTGAACAAATGCACACCAATTGTGGTAAACATGTTTACAAAAAGTAATTTATCCCACCCACAAAGGTTTGAAACCCAATCCACAAAAAGGATAATGTTCAACCTATAAGCAAGTTGGTTCATTGCTTTCCAAATCAAATGATGAAAGTGGAATCAAGGAGAAGTGACCAACCCTTTATGGACCTTATTAAGGAAGGACTATGCAGCATTATCATTTTGTTGGGAAATTGCTAGTTTCCTTTCCAAGGCATACAAAGCACCCCCTACACTATCTGAATCCTTATTCAATTTTTCATAAGTAGAAACCTTTGTTTCTACAAGACTCTTGAATGCAATGACAACCCCTTTTTACGTGTTGATTTGCTGATGCAGGTCTTCTTTTTCCTCAACACTACTATTCTCTAGCTTTGTAATTAGGGTTTGAAGGGCTTCTTTTGCTTCATGGAAATGATTGTTATGATCTTCCATTTGGCTACATGCCTTAACTATAGCCATAACACCTGCATCTTTCTTTGATTTGGCAATGGCCAAGCTCTCTTTTGCAATTTTCAACTTAGTTTCTACCATCATAATATAATGCTCTAGTTGTTCAATGATAGCATCTACCATCACAAAAACAATTCAAAGAAAAAAAACCCTATAAATAACTTTATGCAGAATGTTACACTTCAACAATGAAAGCAACAAATGATTATGCAACAAACTAAAATTGGCTTCTTAGACCTCAAAATTGTACCATATTCAGGTCTACCATAGTAAAAACCTACAATGCTCCAAAACTTCGTCCTTTGTTGCATTTGGATTCTAAAGTTGGAATGAATGCATCGGCACATGGTTTTGAAAAAAACACAAAAACTTTGTGGTTGTTAATTTTTTTGTTGTAACTTAACAATTTAAGATTCCAAAGTTATCAAGGGAAATTACAACACACCATGCAAGAAGGTGATTGTAAAAAACCAAAACCTGTTGCTTATGTGACAATTAGGTTCAAGCTTTAGGTTGACACCGATTAACAATCATTGATTTTGCACAAAAAAAAAAAAACTTGAAGGTGAAAGTGAAACAAACATGTGCATTCTAGAGCTACTTATACATGCATTTCTTGTGCATGTAGCCCATCATCATCTTTTTCATTAGAATTGAGCACATTTGGCATTTGCTCTAATGTCCTTGCCTTTTGGCGTTGTTGTTCACTATTTGTCCATTTTGCATACATAGCCTAGTTCATTTTTTTCCCCATCTTCTCACACACCAACCCTCTAGCCATTCCTAATTATATCAATTGTGAAGTTAACATACACAGCTTTTGGTGTACCACCATCTATACTATCTCCATCTCTTCAATAAACAAAGGGTCTTTTGTGAACTCATAGTTGTAACCATTCTTGTTCACAATAGGACCAAAAAACTAGCTCATTTCTTCCAAAGAAATGTAGCTTGGCACTTTCACACACTTCAGGCTCAAACTTTCACAACTAAGTTTGTATTTTTCTATGAATTCCTTTCTAGAGATTAGACCACCATCTCTAAGCACAAGTATAGGAGCATACAAGGGAGCAAAAAAAACCTGACCTTTGACCTTTCAAATGTGCCTCACCCTCCTACTTCACTCTTTTTGAACTATCAAATTTGCAACTACTTAGAGGTGGGCCCTACCATGCCATCATTTCCAAGCTAGTAAACCTTGAATTACAAAACAAAAAAATGGTGTCACCTGAAACGAATCATATGGAGTAATGTCCTAAGTGAAAACAATGTTGACAACCATCATTATTGTCAATTCAGTTGAAACACCTACGAAATTTGAAAAGCCCCCCCTCACATTAGCAATAGGTGCCTACCCCACCTATTCCTTGTGACACATTTTAGCCTACCCACCTAGCCTACACCATAAAAGAACGACCTAGATTAATTTGAACCAAAAACATCCAACGACTTTCCTTTCTTAGACAATCATTCACCTTTTTGAAAAACACTATTATGGATTCAACTTTTGGTCAAAATTGAGCCATTCTAGCTTGCAAATACCCTGAAAGTGAGCTCCGCACTTGAACCAGTTGTCATAGACTAGCTAATTGAGCTTTTAAAGGAATTCAAATATGTATTTGCCTAGACATATAAAGAGTTGAAAGGTATTCCACCACATATTGTTCAACATAGGATTGAATTGGATACCATAATACCACCTATTCATTAAGCAAGGTACTAGTTGAATCCTAGTTAACTATGCTACCATTGTTAAGCAAGACATAAACAAGTTACCTATTGTTGGTCTTATCAAATTGATTGAAAAAACAACTTGCCTATTTTTGATAATGGTTGTTTTGAAAAAAATGGGAAACTGAGAACCTGTGTGGATTTCAAGAAGCTTAATGCAGTAACAAAGAAAGATCCTTACCCTTTGCCTTTTATTGATGAAGTTATCAACACAATTTCCAGACATGATGTTTATACTTTTCTGGACGAATTTTTAGGATATCATCATATTTTAGTTACACCAAAAGACCAACACAAAATTGTTTTTATTATTGATTAAGGGGCTTTTGTGTGGGTTGTGATGCCATTTGGTGTCAAAAATGGACCACCTACTTATCAAAAGGCAATAACCAAAACATTTCATGAATACATTGATGTATTCATAAAACTTTTCCTTGATGACTTTATAGGTTTTAATAACCTCTCAACACACCTTAAGAAGCTTAAGAAATGTTTTTTCAAGTGTTAGGAGTTTGGTATTAACCTTAACCCAAATAAATGTGCATTCATGGTATTTTCAAGAACTATCCTAGGTTTCATAGTATCCAAAGAAGGGAAGTTATGGATCCCAAGAAGGTTGAAGCCTTAGTAAACAAACTAGTACCTACTACCCTCCAGCAGATTCCAAATTTTCAATGGGATGGCACAATGTTACATGTGTTTTATCAGGAACTTTGCATCTATTATGTCACCAATTACCAAATTGCTCAAGTATGAAGTTTTTGAATGGATTACATAATGTTAAATAGCTTTGGAAGAGATTAATAACTAGTATGTACAAGCCCCTATCTTGATTAGTCCAAACTAAGAGTTTGAGTTTCATGTATACAAAGATGCATCTCAATTAGTAGTAGAAGCCATACTTGCTAAGAACCTCGCAAGTAAATTTGATTAATCAATTTGACGAAGTGTGCTTAATTGGCCAATTGATGTAGGTAACTTTCGTAAGTTTGAACATTCTTATAGATCAAGGACTTGGAGTGCACTTAATTGCCTAATTGAAATAAAACAAGTTTTTCAAGTTCCCTTAAATAGGCCTATTGATGGAGGTAATTCTTGTAAGCTTGAACATTTTGACAAATTAAGGTCTTGGAGTGCATTCAATTGGCAAATTGTTGTAGGCAATTATTGGAAATTTGAACATTTTTGTAAATTTAATTGTTCAAGTGCACTCAATTGGCCAATTGATGTAGGTAAATTCTTCTAAGCTTGAACAATCTAACAAATAAAATTTTTGGAGGGCAATTAATAGACCAATTGATGTAGGTAATTCTTGTAAGTTCAAGCACTTTCACAAATCAAATTGTTGGGGTGTATTGAATAGGCTAATTGTTGTAAGTAATTTCACAAGTTAAAGCAATTCCACAAATTAAATTGTTTAAATCCATTCTCCAATTGATGTAGGTAGTTCTTGCAAATGCAAGGCTTCTGACACAAGTAAATGTTGGAGTTTGGTCATGGCCTCAATATTTATACACAATTTCATGAATTGGGAACATCCAAATACCCAAATTTCACAAATTGAATAAGGAATTTCTTGTAGATCACGACAATTTGTTAAATTAAGTATTTGTAAATGAAAAAATGAACCAAATTAGTTGGCAACTTTTTGATTCACATTCTTTTAAACATAATCATCTTAGATTACACAAGTCATGGCATTCGATGTAAATTTCCACAATATTTGGGCAAGCTTTTGTCATGTCAAGCAACCTTAAATTCATATATCCTTTTGAATTTTTCTATCTCAAAGAAGACAAATTTTCACATTCTATTCATGATATGCCTTCCAAATTTTTCACCACCTATCACATGAAATGAAATGTTAAATATTTTAATTCTCATCATGAATGGAGTTTGATTTATCATAAACTTATTCTATTATAAAACAAATGTTTTTAAATTCTACATTTTGAGGTAAAACATTTCATTTCATACATAGAATTTCAACAAATAAAATCTAATGAGAGATTAAAAAAAATTGGTGACAACTTATTATTCATCAAAAAATCATTTGCTTTTTTTTGGTCCCATAATTGAGTCTTCATTGCAATCTTTCGACCTATATATTGTAATAGGTCATGCATGCATAAAATTCCATTTTCTACCCATTTGATTAAAGATTGATCTTTCAAATTTTGTAATCAAAGTGAAGGAGATTTATCATCTCCATTCCATATTTGAATAGCGGTATTTTTTCTCACACCACATAAAAAACAAGCAATATCCAAAAACATGTTTTGATGTTCATCATCTAGGTCATTATAGAAAATCTGTAATTTTTCCATAATTTTTCATTCTCAAGGCCTCATGTCAACCCTTCCCTAGCTTTCAATTTGCATAATGCATCCTTCCATAATTCCAAATTGTGTTTGGTGCACAAAAAACCACCCATTACCTCCAAGCTTAAAGGGAGCCCACCATAAGCCTTCACAATCTCTTTAGATAGGTCTAGAAAATCATTTGTAATGATGTTTGCATTACCAAATGCATGGGATATAAAAAGTTCCATTCCTTGTTCTTCATTAAGCGATGTCATGTCCACTTTTCCATCTCTTCCAAGATTTGCCAATTTCAACAAGTCACAAGTACTTTGCTTTTGCAATGACTTTTGGTGTCTTTGAACCAAGAAGTTGCAAAGCTTCAAGGTTCTCCATACTACCAACATCATCCACAACCACTAGGAGTTTTCTTGATGTCATGCAAGACCTCAAATCTTCAAGGTTTTTGTTATTCATATATTCATCCTTGTGAAGTTTTTTGTGACACAAATCATATAGGAGTTATTTTTAACATCATTAATGTCTTTAGATTCCACATCCTCCAAAAAACTTGACTTGTCATATTGGTTGTGGAATAAATGATATAGTTTTTTGCTTAAAGTGGGTTTTCCAATGCGATCCATTCCAACCAATGCCACAATAGGAACCTTTTGTAATATGGCGTTTATTTGTTTTGCTTTTTCAATCAAAACCACTTCATGTTTACATCACAAAGGTGGGAGTTCAATTTGTCTCTGTTAAGATCGATGTAACATCATGCATGAATTCGAATTACAAATTATGTTGATAACAAATAAATATATATTTTATCATAATGAAATGAATTAAAAAATTGTACAAAACTTTGTGAATTATGTATATGCATGTCTAAAATATCATACACATTAAATGCTTTCAATTTTGATGTGAAATTAAATTATTATTCATAAACATTTAAATGGTTATTTTACCTCAAAGCAAACTTTTGAAAAATCAACCAATTTTGAATAACTTGGATGATTTTTGGTAGGTGGTTTGCAAATTGTCAAATGATTAACCTCTTCAATTTTGTAATTGTTATTATTTGATAAACTGATACTTGAAGCATATGGCATTAGTATCCCTTGCATACATGCCATAATATTGTGATATTTCAATTTAATTGAACTCATGGTAATATATTTGATATTCATGTAATAATTGAATCATGGTTTTTACAATCACATAATAATTAATGATATGCAAACATGGATGAATTCTTTTTAAAATCATTACCTTTACGATTAAACAATAAATTTACACACATTAACCAAGAAGGTATTACAAACATCTTTCAAATTTTCTTGTCCATATATATGTTTTTAGTAATGAATTTACAATTACTTTGAAACTATCTCTACCTTGAATTTGTACCATGAAACAATGGGTAAAGGATATCCAATTTGTAGCTTGTGTTGATACAAAATTGTAAAACAAAATTCCTAAGATGACATGATTATTAAAGTGGTAGGAATTTAAATTAGAGCATAAAAAATAAGAAAAAAAATGGTGTTATTTAATGTGCAATCTAAATTGATAATCCAATTCAACAATCAAGATGTTCGATTGAAAAATTTACCCAATTATCATCAAAAGGCATTCCTTCACCAAATGCATTAATGTTGACATTTTTGTTGATAGTTTTGTCAATGTCAATTGAAAGTTGCTCCATTTGTTGGCTGAAAGTTTCCAAATTTCCTCAAAAAATTGATGGAATTGTAATATTACTTTTGCTCATGAAGTCAATTTGTTGATGTTGCCAAAGAAAATATTGTGATAGGTTTTCAATACCACCAACATGTGGTACACTATAAAACACTACACCTTTAAGATTGCTTAAAAATTTGTTGCAACTTTTTTGCACTACTTCATCCATTGCATTTTTTGATTTTTGATTCTCATGTTTGTGGGCTGCAACCACCAAGCTTTTGAGAACCAAACCACCAAAGCTATAAGTAATCAATATTAGTCGCACCTCCCAAAGGAATAAATAGCTACATAACATGAAAAACAACCCAAATCAATCATCAACATCTATAATGTATACTTAAATTTATCTATGAAAATTGTAATAATACACATCAATTTGGGGAATTTCACATTCATAAAATAGCTTAAAAGAATAATTTAGTAATATACCCATCCATAGGTGCCTTTATTTTGTATTTCCTTTTGTTATTCAATATAGGCATTCCACCATGTTTGGCTATTGGGGTGTCACTACATATTTCTTTCGCTATTGACGCAACCAAGTATTTAGTTTTACGAGCATGCAATTGCTTAGCTATCATGTATTTACCTACAAATTATGTCTAATTATACATTATTGTAAAAAATCTATTCAAGCAATCATCTAATACTAATTGAAATTAGGAAACACATATGTTTCAAAACATATTGTTGCTATGAAAATGGGCCCAAAAAAATCTTCCAATCGTTATGTGTGTTTTACCGAAGACAAACTTGCAAAAACTACAGTCCCTAACAACAAACACTACAAACCTCATCTTCAAGAGTAGACAATATTGTCTACTTGTGAACACTTGCCATAAGATTGGAATCATATGATAGTGAGAGAGTCTGAATATTATTTTCCATATCCTCAGGTAGCCACTTTTCTAGCCAACATATATTCTTTTCTTGCAAATCAATGGGGTGAGACATCCATGTCTCCTTCCACTCATCATTATTTCTGGATGCAATGCCATGAAATAAAATGATGGTTGAGCTTGGGTTCTCCACAGTGCATTTTGGATTCAAATCATGCACTGGATCAATCTACAAATAGTAAAAAACATAGGCAACACAATCCATTCAAAACATCATGAACACAACTTGAAGGAACATTGATTCAAAGACATGTAATAGGCATTTAAATGACATGGAATCATAATTTCCCACTAAAGAAAAAATTCATTAATAAGCCAACAACAAAAGAATCCACTAAAATGAGTCAGCATTTAAGATCAGTTTACATACACATATTTATGTCTTGTTAGTTTGATTTAAAGTATTGAATGATTGATGAATGAAGATCACAAAACCATCATGCCTATCGTGAAATTTCAAAAAATGGTTCACAAATTTAGCATTGATTTATGTTAAAGATGGAACACCTTCTATTCAACTAGGATTAAAGCTAAGGATGGGATTCTTTAGATTTAGTTTGTTGAAGCCATATCTTTGTGTTTAGTTGCATTTGGCAACTTTTTTTTTCCAAATTGCATGCCAGCAAGGGCTCAAATTTCAAAGTGATTGGGACATACCCAAGAAGAAGGTTAGATGGGGCTATAACTTCTTGTCTGCTGCTGGAACAATATTACACTTTGAGAGTTAATCACAAATCACATTCATTTTGGCCATTTTTGCTAGATGTAGCCAGCTGACTGGTTTGTTATAATTCTCCGTTTCTTCCAAGGAAATTTGGTCGGAAAACCAAACCAAAATTGCATATCCTGTTATGAAACAGCTGATGGACTAAGCTCAAAGCTTCAACATTTAACTTGAGAAAGCACAAGAGAAAAAATGTAGAAAGAGAGCTCATCATAAAATTGAAGAGGAAGTACCACCACATGCTTGCGTTGTGCAGAGACAAAAGGAGCATCTTCAATCGGAACTGAAGATATCCCCATCACACCAGACATCATCACAACATCCTCCTCCGTCTTCACCAGTTCTCCCAAAACATCAATCCCTTTGCCCTTCATGATCTCACCTCAAACTCTTCCAAAACTTCTTGACCTCCCGGCTCTATCTCTTCATCTAACTCCTCTCAGATATATCTTTCTTCCTCATTTTCTATTCTCCTAGAAACTCCAAGAAGTTGTCTGGTCTTCCCTGTAGCGTACACGCCTTACACTTCTCCTTGAACCCGCTGGGTGAATGGAAAATTCACAGCTGCGGATGCCTTTTCGCAGAAGGATCAAAGGTTAGAGTGAACTGAGGATCACCTCGAATCTAGCGCTGATATAAAAAACGTAGTTCAATATTGGTATTGGTTAAGCTAAACATGGAAAGTAAAAGATGCGGACAAATCTTTATAGGCTCTTTCAAAATCTCATTCTCATCTTCATTCACCTGCAAGGCTGCATCTTGAGCAACTGCCCAGTGCCCGCACGTTGAAATTGTTCCAGAATTTCTCAGCATCCATACTCATAACAATACGCTGCCAAGTCCCACAAAAACAACGAGGGAAGTCAGTTATGATTCTGATATAGAAGGGCAAACATAGTTTTGGCCATCACTCACTAATGTGTTTTCCACAATAGTCATGGCCGCTGCTGTCCCTCCCTCAATAGCCAGGGACCCTTCCACAACACTTATTGGATCTCTCTTTTACATATTTCTTTTAAAAAACCATATGGGAGGTGAAAGCAAGGGTGGTGAAATGAAAGGCTGTGAAATGAAGGTGGTTTTCACTGCCATGGATGTGTGCTGGGGATAAATGAATAACATTTAAATCTGAACTCCAAAGAATCATTTAACCTATAATGTAAGGGCCACAGTTCCTTGGCCCCTACTATACTGTTTAATGGATTTCAACACAATATTCTGCCTTGGTAGGCAGAGCCAAAAAAAGAGAAGTCCCATGGGTGTCGTGGAAGGGGGCCTCTGGCTATTGGGGGAGAGACAGCACTTGCTATGGCTATTGTGGCCAGCTCATTAATGAGTGATCTCCAAAACTAGATTCTCACGATGGACTGCTGCTGCACCATGGGGGAGCTAATCTCAATTGAGATTTTTGATGAGTTTACCATTCCTCAAAAACTGGATCCAATGTATTCTGCAAGTGGTGGCTAATGTTCCATCCCACAACTTTAGGTGCCACTGGACCCAAATAGTAATTATTTATTACTAACTGCATAAAGTTCTGAGAAGTGAAGGCAGCTCTGCACATTCAGCACAACTTACACAAAAAGGACAGCAAAAGCACATACTAAACAGGAGAGCATTCAGGCACCCATTCGGCATTTTCGACATGTGCTAGTACATGTGTGTCAATGCCTGCAAGGTCATTGCAGTCTATATTTTAGGCTCCCGTCACCTGTACAACACCCTTGTAGCACCAGTCAACAATATAAGCTTTGAAGGCTAAGCCTCAGCAATTCATACAAAGTTCCTCAAGCAATTGACTCTTGGTCACTCAATATTTTCAGATTCTAGATGGATTGTTGGTGAATCAGGGTTTTTAAGTATGCTATGTACTTGGGAGTTTTCTTGGTGGATATGGCATTCTGGAGAGTTACTTGAGATCATCACATCGTCACAGCTGGGTATTCATGTTAAGCTGGTGTGTATCTACTCAACCAATGCACAACACAAAAAACTTCATTGTCCACTTGCTTGAATTACTCAACCCATTCTTAGTAACAACCTTATTGCACTTTAAGAGGATGACTGATAGGGGAGAATTTGGATGGTTTGTCAATATCCAGCATAGTTTGGTGGAAATACAGTCTGCAGTGAAGTTCCTCTTCGCAAAAGAACTTTGGTTGAAACTTGACACATTGTTTTCTGTTAGAATTCTTTTCGAGTACTCTTTGAAAGAGTGGAAGGGGAAACTGAGGATAGTGGAATTTTGAGGTATTTCTACTGAATTGTTTTGCCTCTCAAGGTGTGCCAACCTAACTGACTGATGAGGAATGTGGCAGGATGTGGTGTGTGGTAATGAGTTTGAGAAGATGCCCAAGGTCATCCCTCCCAATGAGCTGGGGGTGACATTTGACGACATTCGTGTTTTGGATAATGCCAAAGAGACCTTGCATGAATTGGTAATGCTTCCCTTGCAATGGCCTGAGCTCTTCCTGAAAGGCCCATTGACCAAGGTATTTTCAGACCAAGGCAGACATTATTCTGAATTTGGACTGTCATCCCTGAAAGAGGGGGAAATATCAGTATATCCAGGTGGCATTTGCATTGGTGACTTTATGCACATTTGCAAGCTGGGATCTTTTGCATAGACAAACCCTGGTGAACTAGAATTTTCTAATGTTTGTTTTGAAATGGATTCAACAACATGCTCCTTAGTACATGGTGTGATGAATACATGTATTTTGTAAGCTTATAGTAGAAACAAAGATTGGTCATTTCTTCTGATCCAAGGTCCATGATGTTGTTGGCATTCCTTTGATGCATGTTTCAAGACATCCCTCTTTGAAGTAATCTAGGCATGTGGACTAATATCAGTTTGTGGGTATTGGCCTTTCATGAACAACTCTGTTCCAAGATCTCAATATGAAAGATTATAATCCAATAAATACATAAGCAAAGAATTCAGCTTGCATCAAGAACCCCAGATCTGACCATCAAGCCCTAATCTACTAGTCCAAAAAGAGCCTGTTCACAAACTGCAACAGCAAGGGATCATCTTGAACAAGTGTGTCTCTCAATCCATTTGTGTGGAAGGGTGGTAGCTAGGTGAAGTCTTGGCATCATGGCCAGAATGTGCTGAAATGTTGAATGGGACACCATATGCTGGTGCTTAGAATTAGATAAGATTGGCTTGCTGCTATTCAAGCAGAATGAAAAGCAAGGTCATGGCAGCTCAATCAATTGATCAACAATGGTATAGCCTGCACATTAATGCAGTTGTGTACAATCTGGATATACCAAAGATTCATTGAGTAGACAATCAGAAGAACCAGATTAGTTGAGTAGGCTCTATCACCACGTCCTTTCTAAACTTCCAAGATCTTCTAGGGCCCAAAGCCTAACGGGTGTAAGTTTATGACCTACTACAAGCATCTCTTCATTTATTCAAGAAAGGCAGTGTAAATTTTGTGATATTTAATGACACCATAACCTCATGTACTGTGATAGATTTGTGGGAAAAGATTCTCAATTGACTGATTTCCAGCACTGTTTGAGTACTGTAAGGCCTTGAGATCGCTTCAACATATCTTTGATCTCTGGGGCTTTCTATGCAACGCTAAAAACAAAATGATGAAGTAGCTGTGAACAAGCTGAGTAACTCCTCTGATATGTGACAGCTTGATTTATGAATATGCTGCTCAGCTCCTTGAATGGGACTTGCATTTGATGAGGCTCTTAAGACTACTTCTATCATGTGTCAAATCAGACTACACTATTCTGCATTCATCGTTTGGTCCTTTTAGTGTAGTTTCAACGTGCTTTAAACCCAGGAGATTCGTTCCTCCTGCTAACAATAGGAACAGTTGGTTGTTTGTACAAACAAATTCATGATATTTTACATGTTTATACAAAAAAACCTTATGGAAGTTCCACCATACAATCCAGATAGTTTCCTTAGGTAGAGATCTCAGTCGCACTTGTGAATCATGCGTCAAAAGATGCAAGTTTCTTCTTGAACTCTGGAGATTAGTTCCTCCTGCTAACAACAGAAACTGTTGGTTGTTTGCACAAACAAATTCATGATATTTTACATGTGTATGCAAAAAACCTTTCAAAGGTCCCCCTTTCATCCCAATAAGTTTCCTTAGGTAGAGATTTCAACCACACTTGCTTAATCATGCGTCAAAAGATGAAAGCTTCTTCCATTCAAAGTTGAACGGTAGCGATGGGCCTGGTTACCTCTGACTTCCACTCTGTCTGGAACCACCTCCCATTTGCACATCGCATTGACATTATCAGCACTTGGTAGCTGAGATTTGGAACTTGAACAATGTTAAATAGGAAGTAAGTTCTTTCTGTCTCCATGTCGCCCTTCTTCCTTGGCGCTGTGTTTTTTTGTCAAAAAAGTTTGGCAGGTTTACCTTGTTAACAGGAGGAAGTTGATTTGTGAAAGCCAGGCCCTATACAGAGGCAACTCATGTGCCTTAAGCACCTCCACACAGGGCCCACCTCGGGCTGCTTTAAGCATGTAAGGACCTCGGCAATTAATTCCATGAAAGATCGCAGGTAAGGCTTTGACAATTCCACGAAAGATCGCTCATACCTCGCCAGGGTAAGGCCCTGACAGTTAGCCTTACGCCATGAAAGATCACCGGACCTGAGGATCCACTCTCGGTTCCCGGTGAGCTTACTCAATAAAGAAAGGAAGCAGTAGTAGCACCCAAGTCATGCTTTGTTGGGCCAGGTGGCTGTAGATGGGCCATGCGCTTACACATCACGCAACAGCTGCTCGTTGAGTTTCTCTTGTTGGGAGTTCTGGATTTGAAGAGTAGTAGTCCATAGGTTTGCGGGTGGAGTGTTAATCTGTTTGTTGAAATTTGCAATTTCGAGTTGTAGATTTAAGTTGAGTATTATTCTATAGATTGCAGGAGTTGTTGTTGGGGAATTTGAAGTAGTTGTATTCAAGAGGAAGAGGAAGAGGAGGCGGAGGTGGGAGTCGTAGGAGCTAGAGGGGATCATGGGGAATTCGGAGAAGCTGATGGAGCAAGTGATGGAGCTGAAATTGACTTGCAAGACATTGAATAGGCAAGCTAGGAAGTGTGAGAAAGAGGAGAAGGCGGAGAAGTTGAAGGTGAAGAGAGCGATTGAGAAAGGGAACATGGATGGAGCGCGGATTTATGCGGAGAATGCCATTCGGAAGCGGACTGAACAATCGAATTACATACGCCTTGCATCTCGCTTGGATGCTGTGGTGAGTCGGTTGGATACACAGGCCAAGATGATGGCGATCAATAAATCCATGGTGAGTATTGTCAAGGCCTTGGATTCCGCGCTCGCATCCAGTAACCTTCAGAAGATGTCTGAGACCATGGACCAGTTCGAGCAGCAATTCGTGAACATGGAGGTGCAATCGGAATTCGTGGAGAACGCCATGGTCGGCAGCACTTCCTTGTCAACTCCTGAAGACGAAGTTAACTCCTTGATGCAACAAGTGGCAGATGATTATGGCTTGGAAGTGTCGGTGGGATTGCCCCAGGCAGCATCTCACGCTACGGCCGTCAAAGCACCTGAGGTTTCCGCGGAGGACGACTTGATCAGGCGTCTCACTGAGCTCAAGACCGTAAGCTGATGTTACAAGCATATTCTGTGAGCAGCATCTGGTTCTTCTCTCTCGACCAGCACATAGAGAAATCTGTACAGTAAGCTTCTACGGATCCTAGCCTTTCTAGAGAAAAAATAGGTTCACTCTTTTGAACCAATTCCAATGTCTTTTGCATAATTCACTGAAATTTCGTCATATGGAGCCTGCTGTAGTGAATTGTAGATTGCAATTGAAGGCTTTTAGAGCTGGATCCAGAGTGTATATATACCGTTGTGAAGTAGCACTGAGCAAGAGGTCTTGTCAGGTGTACACATAAGTGGATCCCCCATCCCCTTGTGATCCATTCCTTAAAAGTTATCTTGTCCTGAATTACTGCTGGTATTACGGTGAAACTCAATGTAAGTGGAGCTGCTTGTTGTACTAATTCAAGATGGTAGTGCTATTATGATTGATGAAATTCTAAGCATTTTCTCATTGTGCCAGAATCATGTCATCTCTTTGCAGTATTAGGTTTTATGAGATGCAACCTTTCACTGACTATACCCTAATCTACGGTTTTTTCAGTGTGTCAAGGACTCTTTGCAAGTTGAGAGATAGTTAACCTTCAGTGTCACAGATGGAACAGCAAACAGATTTTGGGTAGCAACTAGGGTTTGGTAGAGCCAATGTCTGGTTAATGCAAGAGAAGGCTGAGAGTATACTCTCTTCATCAGAGATTGTTGGTTGTCTTGAAGCAGTGGTGTGGCGTGCACACACACACACACACAAGCCCTCATAAGTCCATGCTTATGAGGTTGGACAATGTCTTGCAAGGGCATCCTAGTGTATGTCAACCACTTAACATACTTGAAGACTTTTGAATTGTAGTATTGATAGCTTTACAGATTGTTCTGCTGGCTACTTCAATATTATGTCAAATTCTAGCAGATGTGGGCAGTATATCAGCAGTTAAGCATGCTTATTTGTTTCACAAATAAGAATTTCATACATGACAGACATATGCAGTTTAAATCTTAAAAGTTTCATCATATATAAGTCCCATTTAGGGAGCTGACTGGCGTATTCATAATCAAGGTACCACATGTTTGAGATGTTATTCAGCATGTTCAGATCTACTTTGTCATTCAAATTTCAAACAGCATGTATCAAGACCTTGAGAACAATGCTATGTGACAGCAATCAATGTTTTCAACCTATGTCAGCAGTAAGGAGGAATTAATTACCTTGCAAGAGTAGCATGCTAGCTTACCATTCTCTAGTTTCTTGACAATCCCCTGAAACCAGATTTCTGATTCATGATCTGCCCTCTGGACTCCTGTTTATCATCTTTCTCTTTGCTATTTGCTTCGACTCCCAATGGCATTGGAGTAGCTGCACCAATCCTCAGCAGGTTTTCCTTCAAGACCTATTCATATCCAAAAACAAGGGTTACTAGCATGCAATGCTTTTGTTTATCAAACATTTGGAGTATGGAGCAGAACACAAGCTTTAAGATTCCATAGAAAGTGCTCCATCACCCCAACCATCAACTAAATACATCATAACCTGGCAATTATATACCTGCAAGGATTTACTGCATAGGCAGATGGTGTCAAATAGTCAATTGACAACAGAATCACATGAAAATTAATTGGTTCTGAACCTGTTAGTATATCAGACAAGCTAACACATGACAGGATACAGAATGTTTTTGGATCACATGGTCAACGCACCCTAGAAGAAAATGGCAAAAACAGAGAAGCAGAGCATGATGGCTACACCTGCTGTTGGAGCATGGTGACATTCAATTATCATGGCAATGAAAGGAGAGCAATTTGAGATCTGCTACTGACTTGCTTCTGACTCAATGAGACTGAAGGTAACAAAGAAACACTATGCTCAACAATCTGAATGCAATAACCTTGGCCAAATGCAAGACAAGGTGATGGAGGCAGTTGAGTCCGTGACATCCAGTGGACGAGTGCACACTGGACACAAATGTCAGTAGAGTTTCTAGAAACTCCTCTAAATTGATGGATATAACTCCATGTTCCCCTATCGAATCAAAATAGCATTGACCAAGTATAAGTGATTAACTCTTGACCTGGCAATGGTTTCTATCTACAAACTGTAGATGATACACAATAGAGTGATCCCAATCTGTCTGTGGGTCTCCCTCCTGTTAGATGGCTTTCAATGACAACAATAGATCCTTATTACAAAGGCACAGCATACCATGATTGCTGTCTGAAAACCTAGAGTAAACAATTCTACAGAAGAGAACTTGCACAAAATCTATTGAGACAACAGGAGAACAAAATTCAAGGTACAGTGAGAACCACAGTTATACTTTGCAATTTTCAGCCTGAAATTCTCCAACCATCATCACTCAAAAAGACTTCCAACGTCTAAAGTCACAGAAGCTTATCAGGAGCTCCCCAGCATACTGGCAGGGAGTGAAAGATGGTGAGCAGCATGATGACACACGAGTGATGATCAGCACTGTGAAGTCCGTCAGAGCCATGCAAAATCACATGAAAGATAACTGTGACCCCATCTATGGAGCTCCATCTCTCCCCTGAGGAAAGCAGAATCCCCAACTATCCTATAATCTCCCCCAAACAAGCACCTAGCATCCACACTTGGGGACATGCAAAGATTCTGAAGATTGTTGAAAACACTTTTGCTGAAAGATGCTACTGAAGCTCATGCAGTATGCCCAAACATGGAAAGATCTGAGCAGTTGCTTCCCTGACAAATGTGTCAGAAAATGCTTCACTGCTCCAAGCATTTGAAGAACTTCAAATGCACCTGTATTGTTAGAGGATTGACCAATCTTTGATTTCACACCAGATAGAGACTTAGACACTGTGGCCTGCAACCACTCACACAGACTGATAACATTCCCACTCTCTGTCGCCAACACATGGGTTCCATGAAGATTTGTCAACACCTCCAAAATGCACCCTTGGGCATGCTTTCAAACCTGTTGTCAGACATCCAAATCAAGCTCTTCTAAGCCTCAAGCTGAGGATGCAATAAGTTTTGTCTCTTCAGACATAACCACCACCAGAAACCAAATTTGTGATCCAAGGGCCACAGTTGCAGAAAGAAACATAATGACCGACAATCAATGGCAAAAAAGACATGTTTACATGTAGGAAGCTTTTGTTCCAGATCCTCTTTGTTGGAATCTTCAAGTTGAAGTGATTGAATCAAGAATGTGCAGAATACATAAGAATGTTGCAGATGCTACGACTTCTGGACAACCTGAAACTACATTTTCACTGCAAGGTTTGGATCTGAACCAAGAAGCAATGTATGTTGCACATAAGGAACAATTCAGAGAGTATGTGCAAAAGAAGAATTGGGTACAATGCAGATGATGTGGTACCTTTCATGGGCATGGACGAGCATCAAAATAGTGGTGGAGAAGGAGGTTGGAGCAAGGAGCTAGATCAAGCCGGTTGAATTTATCAGCTGGCCATCAACACGTTGTGTGCGCAAGATAATCCTGCCTCGACAACTGCCACATTCGCTTCTCCAGTAGTCAAAGGTGAGCCCTTGGCCTTGACCAAGCTTGAAGATAGTATCACTTTTAGATCTGCTTACGGAAGATAAGAGGCTTGGGAAGTCCCATATCCAGAAACGCGCTTAACGCTGCGGTAAATGCCCCGTTGCGCGAAGGGCTCATCGTCTGCCGATCTAAAGAAAACATGGCGTTGGCGAAGTAGGCCGGTCGTCAAGGACTGCTGGGCGGCGTAAAACTTCAGCCATCGCCGCTACCACCGCACACAAATGCTTGTGCGTCAGCTGCTGCGAATTCGTAAACCTCGCCATCACTGTGGCACGCATATCCTCATCTATTTCAAAGCCGTTCTCCATTATCGGCAACGTCATCTATCAATCTACTACTTTCTCTTCTCTCTTTCCTCCTAATCCCCTCGTCATTCTGCTCTCAAAACCAGAATTCACGCATCCGGAAGATCAAAACTCCCCGACCTACCGAATCCACAGGTGAATGGTTGAGCTTGGATCCGGAACTCGCCAGTTCATGTTTCGTTCGATCCTTCTGTACCTTTGCTGCTACTTCTGGAAATAACTCTTCAGATTTCTGCAACTTTCTCTTCCGACTTTTGCAATGTTGTAGGTGACGAATTGGGGGGACAGACAACACACAATCCTACTAACGGTATGAACGAGGCCGGGCGTCGGGGTTCTGGAGGATTTTAACGCGATTGCAAGCGTATGAGGATCAAGTGGTGGCGAAGGTGGAAGGGATTGAATTTGGGTCGACTTCCCATGCTCAAGAGGGATTGGATTTCGGTCCAGTTCGAGTGCTCGAGAGGGGTTTGCATTTGGGGTCTACTTCGTATGCTCTTCTCATGCACTAGATTGCGAGGAGCGAGAGCAATTTGCGAAGGTTTTTAGTTTTGACGAAGGAATGTTTTCATCATCAGTAGTGCAGCAATTGCCGTGTGCAGGATGCAACTCTTTTCTAGACTACCACACATGGGGAACAGCGAGGTCGACCAGGAGGGGCTTGCTGTTGTGTGTCCGTGTGCACCCGCAACTGCACCATGCCCATCAACAACTTTTGCAGTACACCTCACTTCTTCCCAGAGCGCACCGGATAGAAACAAAGGCGGCTCTTAGACATCAAGGCAGTTGTAAGCTTCTCTCTCTCTTGCCTTCTTTCTCACAGTATGTGTATTTTGTTTGCTGAAAGACGTGATTACAGTGATATCTTCTCAAGCAAATCGAAAGATTGGAACACAATCTATGCAAGGTGCAATACCTCATCGTGGCTTCTATGTGATCAAAGTACATAATTTGGTAGAATTTTCTGCAGTTCCTGGAGGTGAGAGAGAAAAACTGCAGCAGGAGTTCTTTCTGGATACTTACCAATGGTGGGATCACAGATCAGAGAAGGTAACTTGAACATCAATCCTATCAGAGTTCACATGTTGATCAAGCCATAAAGCTCTTGTTGGTGTCAATCTTGTCTATCTCTCTTGGTTGCTATCCTGCCATGGTCAAAACTTTGGCAGAAATTCTTTACAGATATTTTGCACGGGTGGGATGATAGTAGTAGGCTGGAGAAGGTAAGTAAATGCAATATGCTGTGATAAATTTCTCTCTCTGATGTAGAAGGTTACTGTGTCTTTCTCTGTTCTTATGATAGCATTGATGCCTGGGACCTGGAGAAAACATGGCTGATCAGCTTGATCTTGAGAATTCTGGTTGTAGCCATATGAAAGGTACCCGATTTCAAACATAAAAAGACACAGGAAGCTCTCTGGCTTGAGGACTGACGAAACCTGCCATGGGTGGCAGCAAAAATGGCTGCAATGGCACCAAGCACAGTGCAATTGAATATTTTCACATGGAATAAGAAGCTTACAAGATTTTTGAAGGATGGGCAACCTGAGATGGTGATGCAGCTTTTCAAACAAATGCAACAAGAAAGAAGGAGTCCTAACAGATTCACTTGTGTTCTGGTGATTAAAGCATATGCTTGTTTAGGAGCACTTGAAGAGGGCAGGCATGTTCATGAACAGATCATGCAATGTGGTTGCGAGTCTGATGTCTTTGTGAAGTGTAGCCTCGTTGACATGTATGCAAAATGTGGCAGCATTGAGGATGCTTGGAGAATGTTCTACAAAATGCCATTTAAAAATGTGGTCTATTGGAATGCCATGATATTGGGTCTTGTGAAATGTGGGCAAGGCCAGGAGGCACTGGATCTATCTCAACAAATGCAACAAGAAGGTGCGCAACCAAATTTGGTTACTTTTGTAGGGGTTCTGAATGCATGTGCCAGCATAGTTACACTTGAAGATGGCAGGCATGTTCATGAACAGATCATTCAAAGCAGTTGCAAGTCTGATGTCTATGTGGGGTGTAGCCTTGTTGACATGTATGCAAAATGTGGGAGCATGGAGGATGCTTGGAGAGTGTTCAACAAGATGCCATCTTGAGATGTGGTCACTTGGAGAGCCATGATATTGGGGCATGTGAAATGTGGAAAAGGCAGAAGGCAATGGAACTATTTCATCAAATGCAACAGGAGGATGTGCAACCAAACTGTGTTACTTTTGTTGGGGTACTGAATGCATGTGGCAGTATAGTTGCACTTGAGAGGGCAGGTGTGCTCATGAGCAGATCCTTCAATGTGGATGGGATTCAAATGTCATTGTGCAGAGTAGCTTGGTTGACATGTATGCAAAATGTGGGAGCATGGAGGATGCTTGGAGAGTGTTCAATAAGATGCCATCACATGATGTAGTCTCTTGGAATGCCATACTTGGAGGATGCGCCAAGCATGGGCATGGTAAGGAAGCTCTCAGACATTTTGAGCAGATGTGTCAAGAAGGTGTACAACCAAATGATATCACTTTTGTTTGCCTTCTGTCAGCTTGTAGCCATGCAGGTTTGGTGGATGAAGGCATATGCTGTTACACTTCAATGATCACAGATTATATGATTTCACCAAAATTGGAGCATTATACCTGCATGGTTGACCTTCTGGGCCGTGCTGGGCATCTACAGGAGGCAGAGAATATGATCATGGTGATGCCATGTAAACAACATGTCCCTGCATGGAGGGCTTTGCTGGGTGCTTGCGAATTCATGGTAATGTGCAGATGAGGGAATGTGTTGCTAAATGAGTTCTTGAATTGGAGCCTGAAAATGCTGCAGCTTATATGCTGCTATCAAGCAATTAGCTGCTGCTGGCAACAGGTATCTCTATGACAATGTTGAACAGCAGAGAAAGGAAAGAGGTGTGAAGAAACAGCTGGGTTGCAGCTGGGTTGAAGTGAATAATGAGGTGCATAAATTTGTTGTAGATGATCAAGACCACCCTCAGATGATTGAAATCTGTGCAGAATTAAAGAGATTGTCAGAGCTCATGTATGATGCAGGGGTATGTGACATACACAAAATCGTGCTGCATGATGTGGAAGAAGAAGAAAAGGTGCTTCATTTGTGTCACCATAGTGAGAAACTGGCTATTGCATTGGGGCTCATCAACACAACTCCAGGTACTCCACTCCAGATGAATAAATATCTGCAGGTTTGTGATGATTGCCACAATTCCACAAAGTTCATTTCAAAAATTATTGGTAGAGCAATCATGGTGAGGGATGCCGATTGCTTTCATCACTTTGAGATCACTTTGAGGATGGTGTCTGTTCGTGCATGGACAATAGGTGATGCCAGTAGTCTGTCTTGTCAATCAGTATATCAAGTTCATTTTGTTTGTAGCATGTGTAGTGGTATCATTGCCACCATAGTTGAACACTGTTATCAGATGTGATACCACAGGAAATGTGGCCATGGAGGCTTTGCTTCATTATGATTTCCTGCCTCTACTGTTTGTACCATTTAGGCCTGGTGCCACTTTCCTATTATGTATGCAGTTATATTGGAAACTGAGTGGAATTTGAGACTAATACAACAGTTTTCCCATGTTTTTGCTACATGAGAAATTGTTCTCCTCCTGCCCACAATAAATTAATAATTTGGAGTTATCAATTTAGTGTTGGACTGGACTAGTCATTTCAGAAAGCTCTTCTGTGGATTCAAGTTGCTTTTTAGAAACTCCAACTTTGGCAGTGCTTTAATCAATTGATAGTCAAGTGAATTTGAGTCCAACAATAAGGAGCATATGTTGTGGTGAACAACAGGGACCATTGGCAAAGTCTAATTTTAGTTACTCAAAAGGATTTGGACCTTTTTTGAATGTGCTCACATAGTTTTCAATGCAATGTGCATTAAAAATTCTCTTTTCTAGAAGACACTCAAGAGTTCTAAAAGGTTACATAGCAAGAAATAACATTCTCCATGGGCACAGAACCAACATTTGCAACTAGGGCAAGTGCAACCCTCCCTTATAGCAAGCACCCCATAGCCATAGCAAATTAGTGCACATGTGTAATTGGTGAGGACATGTGATCATGAATGAGGACATATAACCATGTGCTATATTTTGTTCATGTGTTCATCAAACTGAGGATCAATTGGGACTAGGTGCCTATTGAATCTGAGGAGGAAAACTGTGAGAAACCTCAATTGAACATTGTACATGATATGCTGTTATAACCTTAAGAGTTGGCCCATATAGTACTACTACTAGTACCTGTACTACGGAGATCAGTATGGGATGCTTTTATAATTTGAAGGTTGATACCCTCTTGATGCCCTTAGAAAATTCAATCAAGCTTTTTGTGATAACTCTCAGCTATGATGATGCCCTAAGAATATTCAATGAAGGTTTCAGTGATAACTCTCAGCTTATGATGATGCCCTAAGTATATTCAGCTAAGGTTTCTGGTGATCACTCTGGACTCTGATGATGCCCATCTTGTCACTGGAAAGTGTGTTAGAGGTGAGTTGCGGTCCCTATCACTGGATTACCACAATATATACCAAAAAAAAAGGCTGGACCTAAGGTATATACTTATTCTTAAGTGTCAAAATTCTGAAACACTCAAATTGGGCCACCTCTACCCATTTTTTGAAATAATTAAATATTTTGACAAAAACTGTCTGACAGATGTGATATTTACCTATTAAATTGTGCAACTGTGTGATGTCAAAGTACTCATTGATGCCAAATATGAGATCTTTAAGGATCCCAACAACTTTGATCAAAAAAAAATTCTGAAACTTTGGACACTTTCCCAAATAAAATTTTGTACTCCCAAAATAGAATTATAAAGTGGGCCCAATGAGGGTTCAACCTTGAGAACAACATGTTCGCCAAGTTGCCTTGACTGGGAAAGCATGCACAAACCTGAAATCCATGAAGCTAAAGGGCCCCATGCCATAGCTTGGAGCTCTTATGTAACATAGTCTACATGCTTTGTCAAAAACTCATTTCCCACCTTGCAGAATGGTCTATGTGGGTGTGTATACTACACGAGCGAGTTTAGGACCGAAACTATGTATAATTATTACATAGTTATGAAGTCTATGTTTTTGGGTTGTAAAACTATCATCCCACCTTACTTTTGATTATGCAAACTTCACCATTATCCTTCCATGAACTACACACAAACTATCCCCAAAACTATTCAAAAACCAAAAGTTTTTTTCTAAAATCAAAACTTTAATTCTTACAAACTTGGTATTCATCTCATAACTTTGTACAAAATGAAGGTCTTTCTCAAGGTCACAAACACCTCCTTATATACTAACAAAAAGGAAACAACTCAAGAAACTTCCTAAAACCAATCCACCACATGGTTCCCCAAATAATCAAAAGAAAACAAAATCACATGGTTCCCCATGTGATTCCACAATTAATCACAAGGAACAACAT
>Ga0116227_10000593_pt1 | contig 72113 bp, 43 predicted proteins | sample S1TSphgellanicum_FD_89693 | JGI IMG/M metagenome (GOLD analysis project Ga0116227, IMG submission 89693) | Host-associated microbial communities from peat moss isolated from Minnesota, USA - S1T2_Fb - Sphagnum magellanicum MG | ecosystem: Host-associated > Plants > Peat moss > Unclassified... | reverse complement strand
ATATATTAATTTATTTATATTTTTTCTTTTTTTTTATTTTTTATTTTATTTTTTTTTTTTATTTTTTTTTTTTCTTTTTTTTAATATCCTTTTCTCCTTTTTTTTTTTTTTTTTTCTTTGGGGGCCCTTTTCGGCACTTCCTTATATTTCAAAGATTTCTTTATCTTTTATTGTCAACATCTCATGTAGTCCAGCCTGTTAGAAAAAAAGAGATCAAAGCTTTTTTAAATATATTAAAAAATGATAAAAATATATATATATAGTGCTTTATTTACTACTCAAGAGAAGGGTAGTCTTGTTGGCCCTTCCATATTTTTCAGTGCCCAGCACTGAAGCTCCTTCCATTGTGCCTAGGCATCTCAGAACATGGAAGGGACTCTAGGGTGACCCTTCTCTTAAATAAAAGGAGGGAGGTCGGTGCAGGTAAGTAGGTAGGTAAGACAATAGGTAGAAGGTAGGTAGACATGAACTCTGGTTTTCAAAGTGCCTCATGGATGAAAGTCCTTTGGATGGATGAGGGGAGGGGGGTGGTAGGGGGTGTGATGGGTGTGGATGTGGATGAAAATCAGATGGATGCTCACCGCGTCGTTCAAGCTGAGGGAAGGAGACGAGGGGTTGCCCTGGGCTGCTGGCGATGGTGAGTGGGTAACGCGAACGGCGACTGTCGGAGGAGGAGGAGGAGGATCTGCCTTGGTCGCGTTTTCGCTGTAATCCGACTGGTTTCCGTTGCTTTTCTTCTGAAACCTTCACACATTTGAACTGGAGCTTTGTTGTTGCATCAGTGGGAATCGATTTCTCTTGGGGCCCCTGTAACGGGAGTTCTTTGTAGTGACTATATACATTCAACCGTGCGTGCTGCGAAGAGGACGAGCTCAGAGAGACGAGACACAGAGTGGAACAGAGGAGAGAGAGTGTTGTGCCGGGGAGGTGGGTGTGTTGACCCTGGCTTTTTTTTTTTTTTTTTTTGGGGTTTCCTGGATGCGTAACGGGAAGAGTGGACGACTTGTGGATGTGTGTAATCGCGTCTTTGAGGTTCTCGTGACCCTGAGGTGAGAGGGCAAGAAGGGGGACTCCTGGTGGTTGTGAACTCGGAACTTGAGGGTTTGGTCAACTGTCGTGTTTTTGTCGCTGTCTTGGGTCTCTAGATCTGTTGTTAATGTTGTCTTGAGATTCTTCTTCTGTCTTGCCGACTGGGTAATCAGAAACATCCCTGCCATGACTAAAACCAGGAGGATTCTTTTTCATTCTCCGGCTCCCTCCCTGGACTTGTAGCACAGCTGAGATTGAAGTAGTGTCTGCTGGGCTTTGCTTTGTTTGCCAGTGCCTGGCAGTTTCTTTCCTCAACTTCTTCTTGATCCTCAGCAAGAAGATGCCAGGATCTTGGCCTGATCCTTCTAATATCCATAGATGAAGTGTGATGATCATTCTTCCCAGACATGTATGTGCAATGAGGTTTTTTTTGGGTTGTTGTTTCATTTCTGGAATGAGTCTTTTACTATGAATGAATCCAGCCATTTTGGTAGCAAAAGGAGGGCCTTCTTGACACGGGAAGCAGGACTGACACTCTCTAGAACATGGCATACAATGGGTTGAAATCAACTGTAGGAGAGAGTCTGTCAGTAGTATCTGTGTGTCAGTGGCTTGGCATAGGGTTGTTTTCTCGGGATTTGTTCTTGTAAAGGCATGGAAGGAGAGATGATGGCATGCGCTTGGCTGTATCCAATCTTTTCTTCATCTCAAGCAACATTGGATACAGCCAAGCACACACTGTAGGCTCAATCCTGTGTTGGTTGGTATGGAACAAGGAAGGAAGAGGATTTGGCAGAGGGGTTTGAATGGGAAGGAAAGGGGCAAATTGAGTGTGCAGTGTTGGATTTTGTTGGATGCTTGCTTGGAGATCCCAAGCAGCATGAGTTAACATTTTAACCATCAGGAATTGTGAAACATCAGTGCTCAATTGTTGGCTTTCACACTCTCAAGGGCCTGTTCCTAGAAAAAAGAGGTTCTACAAATCCTAATGGATTTTGCTTGGCTGCAGCTCAGTATTGCAGGAATGTGCAATGTCATGCTTTCATGCTGCAGCCTCATCTGTCTGATGCTTCCTTGAAGCCCAGATCTGGTCTTCTAATTTTGCTTCTCCTCTTTGTAAGTTCAATGGGTATAAAGCACCAGATGTAAGACATGATCAGGCATGTCTTCTTTCATGTGTTGAATGTGGTCTGAACTGGGTACACCTCTTGGAAGCACACACCATGTTCCTCTGAAATGAGAAGTTTGTGTCCTTGTGCAGGCAGCTTTGATGATGTGAGCATCTCCATCCATAATGGATAGCTGTAGAGCATTTTCCTGGTCTGAAGAAGATTTTTATATGGATTGTTTCACTAATCATGAGTCTTTTTTGGTATTGGTGAGGTGACACTCTTTTTGTCCTGTCAGGAAAGGTGATTGGGGCCAAGTCCTTGACAACCTGATGATGGGGATTCAAGGTGTTGTATGCAATGGAAACTTTTACCCAATTCCTGACCTTCTGTGTGTCAAGTCTACTGTCTTGTGGCAGTTTTCAGGCGTACCTATTTTTGACAAGAAAATTCATCCTAGAGTAGTTCTGTACCATCTCTGAAGATGTCACACCACAATGTGCACCTGGTACCTCAGGTTGTCTAGAATTGTATATGCTGATCTGCAGAGTCCTGGATATGATTCCTCAGCATTGAAGGGATCTGACTGTAATCCAAGTTGCTCATGGAATAGTTTCCTCACACAGTTCCATGTTGATCTTGGACCATGACCTAAAAAAGATCTGATATATTTGCTGGAAGAACCATGAATAAAAAAGCTGACATTGTTGCTCAGCTTTGAGTGATTTTGAAATTCAATTTCCTCACAGGTCATTGTTATTTCCTGAAGAGTTTCTTGGTTCATGGTTGGGTGGCATTTCATACTATGCCCCTCTGAGAAACCTTAGCTCTCTGTGTCCACTGGATTAGCTTGAGAATGGTTTGAAACGTCCCATGGAATCTCTACTTTCATGATCATGATGCTATCTTTAGAAAAATGCTGCAGGGTCATTTGTCTTTGCCCATGATACCAGTCCTTGCATGTTTACTGATTGGCAGAGTAGTCTGTCTTTTGTTAAGCACTTTGGGTGGGGTAGGTCAAAAGAGACATTTGATCAAGGTTTATGTTTGTTCATTAGGTTGTGCCTGGCTCTCTCACTCACTGGAGGTGGGTTCATTCTCTTTTTCTTTTCTTGCAGGTTGAGGATCAGAATGGATTTGGTGATGTCAGCCATCTTTGAAACTCTAGCACTTTTGTGAGGTGCTCAATGTTAGCACAAGGGCCCTGAACAACCGGTCTTGTAATTGGTTCCACTCTTCATCAATCAACCTGGTTTCAAGTGTTGTAGATTAGCATTGTTTGTGGTACAATGGATGATCGCTTGGACTCAAAAAGGGTTGCTCCAGTCATGGATGGGGGTTGCTGGCCTTCAATGGACACAAAGTACAAGCCAAGTGGTAGTGGTGGCAACAACAATAGTAGTAGCCGGCTAGCCAGACTGGAAGAAGCAGACGAGTTGTCATCAGTCAGAGGGGTTTATAGCCAGGGAACTGGGAAGAGCCCAGAGTGTAGTAAAGCTCCCATACACAAGCAATCTCAGTCATCAGCAAAGCTAGTGGCTGCACAGCCATCTCAAGCTCCGAGCTTGCAAAGACCTCATGAATTCTCCATGGAAGGGCCATGGACTGTTTTGCAGGGATTTTCAGAGGATCTAAATGGGTCAATGGTAGACTCCATGAGAATGGGTGCAAATAGGGACGCTGGATTGGGCCTCAGCCTGTCCAAGGAAGATGATATCCCTCCAGGTCATTTGCAGCCAAGTACTGACTCCTCTGCTTTTTTGGGAACAAGGGGAGGGCATGCAGTCAGCAGTCCTGACTCCCTTGTGGGAAGAGTGCCAATCCAGGGAAGTAGCAAGGGAGAGTTCATCCCAGGCACAGGCGAGTTTTTCCCATGCAATGTAGGAGGCAAGGAAACAGAGAATGGGGCTACTCAGGTCACAGAGTCTGGATTGCCAACATTAGGAAACAGACAAGCTCGAGCCAGTGCAAATTCCATCTATGCTGGAGAAAGACATGGAATGAATGAAAGAAGAGTAGAGGATGGTGGTAGAAGCCGGACTTTTGGTCCCCGCTTTATGGAGGGCAGAAGATTTCAAGATTTGGGAAGGAGCAGTGATGGAAGAAGGGTTGAACATGCCAGTGGCAGCATGTCTTCTGATTCTCTTCATATGGAGCAGCAGGTTTTAAGAACAGCTGAACCTCAGCTTTTTGGGAGCAGCAGCAACCATACTGGAGGAATGGATGACTGTTTGCCAGAGGCTAGTGGCAATCAGGAACTGTTGAATACTACTGGAGCTTTTAGCAGTGAAGGGCATCACCACATTGGTGCAGATCGAACTTCTTTGAGGCATAGCATTTCAGGCAGTGTGTTGGAAAATGCCACTCGTAGTGTGTTTGGAAACACAAGGGGTAGCTCCAGGAGTTCTGCTTGTAAGAGGAAGAGTTGCACACCAGTGGTGGCAGGTAGTTTGTCTTGTGGAACTGGCTCTCTCAGAACTGGCTTTCGAGATAGCAATGGGGGAAGGACTGTGGGAGGCAACGGAATGAGTAGGCGCACTATAGGCATTTCAGGATGCACAAGTGCTTCTGATGTGGTGGCATCTACCTCCTCGTCTGCAGCAGCGTCAGCTCGAAGTTCTGAACTGCCGATTGTGGCTGGTGGACTTGAAGAACCTGTGACACATAGAGCAGCTTCTCTCAGAGAGACCCTTGACTTGATGCCTGAAACCCACAGAGGCAGTCGCCTGGGGAAATCTGTGGTGACCAGTTCTAGTGCGGGTACAAGTTCTCAAAGAAGCACTCGAGCTGGAGGAGTTGGAGTGGCATTGGTGGAGGCAGGAACAGCTCAGCATTCTCATACACCTTTTGCACAGACTATGTATAGATCTGCTGTACCTGCAATGCAGCACGACCACTGTGGGTCCCAGAGAACAACATCAAGTGAGTCTCTTGTGGATGCCAATGAAGAAAGCTCTAGCAGTAGCCTCCTTGTTCCTGATGAGACACCAGCCAGTTCTAGCACACTCTGCCACAGTGGCAGTCCTTCCAGACTGACTGGCAGAAGTGGGATGCCTTCTTCACCACGACACAGGGACAATGGTGTTGGCTTGTTTAGTCTAGGGGAGCAGCTGTCACATAGGTATATGGGAAGTAGCACCCATAGCTTCACAAGTAGTTTGTCAAGTGCAAGTCAGCTTGGAGCGACAGTTGGGACTGATAGTAGGCTTCACAATCATGCAATCAATCTCAATAACCTAGAGGCAATGTCTCCTGGTGCTCCAGTGCTTGCAGATTCTGTCCCTCCTACAATGCAAACAAGTTCAACAAGAGTGTCTTCACCATCCCCTTCAAGGCCACCTCATCCTTCTCGTGGCAGGATACAGGGCAATAGTGTGCCTACACTGCTAACCAACCCATCCATGTCAGGGCCTGCACCTTCTCGTCTATCACCTTCTCCTCCTTTGAGCCCCTCACTAGTTGCTCCATTCACAGATTCTCATTCATCACCCACAATTCACTTTCAACGGTCTCTGTTGCCAAGGGCATCTGCATCTAGACTTCATGAAAGAGGATTCTCATTAGCTGCAGATGGTCTTCTGGGAATGCCATCTCACAGTTTACAGCTTTCAGCTGGGGATGGAACACATCCACCTCGTCTTATGACTGAGGGCCTTGCTGAGGTTAGTGGTTTTGCTTTTGTCCTTGCATTGTCATTGATTTAGTTACCAGCATGTCTAGTGGGCAGTGCAAACACCTCTCTTGTTTCTTTTGTTGTCATCTGTTCCTAGACAAGGATCTTACAGTGGAAAGGTGGTGCTTTGGGAGCAGATTTTATTTGCACTTGAGTGTGTGGAAAGAGATGAGGATCTTACTTATGAGGTAATATGACCCTCTTTTGAGAAGATGCCACACCCCAATGTTTTGTTCCTAACATGTCATGCAACAATCTCTGGTCTTCTCTAATGGACTTGAGTGTGGAAAGAGTGTCCTTGACTAGGAGTATCCACCAAGACTGAAGTATGTACTCTGTTTTGCAGTGAAATCAATTTAAGATGCGCTCAAACTTGGACTTCTTGGTTGTATTTATAGTGTAATCAAAGACAAAGATCAGCAGCTTTATGGCAGTTTTCCCTTTTTGTTCTTTATGTTCTTATCAGATTGTGCTCATGATTTGTGCAGCAACTCTTGATGCTGGAGGCAACCCTGCTATTTGAGGGAATGGGCCTGCATGACCATCACAGAGAACTGCGTCTTGATGTTGACAACATGTCTTATGAGGTCTGACACCATGCTGAAACCAATGGCAATCCTGCATTTATCCTTGGAAGCTGTGTGCTCTCTGATGTTTTCAGAGGCCATGGCACTGACCTATGTTTCATTATCCTAGTGGATTTTACCTCTTCTTGAAATCCTGTCATAAGGTGCACTAGAGCTGAAATCTGTGCCTCTGTGGCTGTGTTGGAATATTCAGGAGTTGCTGGCTTTGGAAGACAGAATTGGCAATGTGAGTACAGGATTGACTGCAGAGGCAGTAGCTGATAAGTTGAAGACAAGCTATTACTCCTCCCTCGATATGGCAGTTGCTCGATTTTCTCAAGAGTATGATATCAAGTGCAGCATCTGCCAGGTACACAGAAATCTCCTATGTCAGGTTTTTCTGAATAATCTTGAAGTACTAATGTTTGTTACTTGATAGTTGCATATCCTCATGTGTCTTATGTTGCTAGAGGAGATAAGCTATGTGCAGAACCAGACATAACTGATTCTACTCTTAGTACACTAGTGTGGAGATGAGTGTCTCAACTGGAAGCTATTGTCTGGATTTCCAGGAGGAGTATGAGGATGGTGATGAGTTGGGAAAGGTTGACTGTGGGCACAGTTATCACGTCTTGTGCATTCAGCAGTGGCTTGTGCAGAAAAACCAGTGTCCTATTTGCAAGGCTCCTGCCTTTGCTTAGTTAATTATTGTAGGAAGAAACTTGTTCATACTCCTGCCTTGGTTACCCCTCTGTTTGGAAGAATAGCCTAAGAGTACCAGCTTATTCCATGAAGATGTTTGCAAAGGCATGTTTGCCCCATTTGTAGCCAGCACCTTTCATCTTAGCCAGGCATCATCTCTGCATCTAGAGTAGATGGTGGGTCACTGTAGGAGGAATTTTCATCCTGTATTGCAGTGCTGAAGCTCTGAAATGTGGAGCTTATTCATGAGCTATGATGCGTTCCATTCAAAACAGTTGAAACTCTACACCATATCAGCCATTGCATTGAAGGATCATGGGAAGGACATATACCATATAAGACTCATGACCAAGATTTTCCAGATTTAGAACCTTTTCTGCCTGTTGGTGTGCTCTGTCCAAACTGGAGGGGAGAAGCACCACAAGACCAGTCAGAGCCACATTTGACTGGGCTTCAACACAGGTAGTCACTGCTGGAAGTCTCACTTAAAATTCTGGATTGCAACTCTATCAAGAATTTTTATACAAATTGTTATTTTGTTGGATTTGGAGGAAGAAATCATCTCTGCAGGCTGTCGGCATTGATTTCAAATTGTCATCATGAGTGTTGTCTTCCCATGCAAGATGACATAGTTGAATTCAGACATTCTCAAAAGAATTATAGAGTCAAAAGTTTCCAGGGTATGTATACAGTGGAGTTATGTATGTGCTGATGATGGTCTTCCTGGTTCTGTACAATTATGGGACTCAAAACCCCATTACACTGAAAAGGAGGCTTATCTTTGAATTTAGTCGATAGTGTCAAATCGTGGTGGCTTTAGTGGCTTTGAGCTGTTTGAAGTAAGTGTGTTTTTCCAGTTATATTCAGTTTCCCAAGAAGACCATCTTTGACTGCTTTGTGGCTGCCTGTAGGTTTGTATTTTTATTATCAATCAGGGTTTTTAGTTGGTTTTGCAAAGTGAAAAGAAGATAATAGAGTTATCTGAAAAATCAGGCCAGTTTTGGCATAATAGCGTATCATTGTGTACTGGGAATGAAAATTTTACAAAATGAAATAACTGGGACCCAAACTAGTTTTCCCACCAATTTTGGTGGTGAACTGAGTTTCATGTTTCATACTGTCTTTCATTTTTCCTGACTGCCTCTGATGTTGCAACGCATATTTTCACTGCTCCAACCTGTACAACTAATATAATTATTCTTGAACCTTGTGTTGAGGATTAATAAGTTTTTCTTGCTTTGTGTAGACCACTGAAAGATGGGATAGGGGGTGACTTTAGAGATAACTCTAATACGAGCACTTGCCCTGAGTAAAGTGCATGGACTCTGAGGCTTTTCCACCTGGATCAATGACTTAATAGTAAAATTCTGACACTCTTTTGTCACAAGTGTCCTGAAAAAGGTGTCATTTTTTCAGTTCTAGTGACCTCATGAAACCCATTTTTTGTATTCTTAACATGCAAATGCCATGGATGAATGGTCATTATTATAGGTTTCGTACTTTCCTGAAGTCCAATGGAAAAAACAAAGTAGACTATCATGACAAGATCCTTTAACTTAATTGACCTTATCAAAAAACTCCATAAATGGTTATTTATTTAGTGCCAAGAACAAGAAGAAACTTAGGGCAATAACCCCAGTGCTTTTGTAATTGTTAGTTTATAATACTTATTGCAACACTTCTTTTCTTTATTTTCATTAGTTATAGGCCAATCTATATTTATATTGTTATTTATAGTGGCTTTCAAGTGACCTCTTTATTATAACATTATTGCACAAATTATATAATATGAATATTTAAATAGGTGTCCTCAAGGCTATGCCCCTTTATATGATACAATAAAATCAATGACACTTATTTTATTTCTCTTTTTTTATATAAAAGGCAAAGTGGCTTCTTGCGGTGTCCTCTTTGCCCTTTAATTATATCCTTCTTGCCTTTTGATGAAAAAAGAGCAAAGTGAAAAGGAGTTTTGGACTATCTAAACTTAGAAACTTGCAATCTTTTCTCTTTTTCAATAAGAAAGAATAAAAAAGCAACAAAAAGATTGTTTTTTTGCTCCAAACCTGATGAGCCCGTTGGGTTTGACGTAATTATTCATAATATACAAGCCCTCCTCAAAGGTACAATGTTATATTTGGATGTGTGTATAAACTATCATAATTAATAAATTATGGATAATTTTTATAAAAAAATTTGGCTATAGCAGGACTTGAACAAGCCCTCCCCAAAGGTACAATGTTATATTTGGATGTGTGTATAAACTGTCATAATTAATAAATTACAGATAATTTCTATAAAAGGACTTGGATATAGCATGCTTTGAACTTGTGACCATTAAGTTAAAAGACCAATGCTTTTCAAGAAAGCTATACACCCAAAGAGATTTTAATATATACCAGGTGTTTGATCTTTCTCTTTCATGAATAACTTGAACTATGTGTGTTTAATGAGGAATAGATGGGACATATCTCTACACTAGAAAAGTGTGAACTAATAAACAATGGATGTGCAACATCTGACATTGAATTCAATGCCACCATTTGCCACATACAACAAATAGAATTGTATGTATATCTAACATATGACAAATTACAAAAAAAAAAAAAATCAAAATTCACACGAATAAAAGATTAAATAAATTTTTAATGAAAAAACGAAATGATGTTTTGAAGGAAAATAAAGAAATAAAGAAATATCGTTTTTACAGTGATGAATCAGACCCTATGCTATGGTAGTGGAATTTTGTTTTCTTTCAACTCATCTCTTCATTTTTAAGTGATGATTAAAACAGGGTGATGTGTTCTTACACGATTGTGTCAATGCCATTTGAAGCTTCAAAGGATCAAAGGGCTCTTCTCTTTCTATCTTGATTTTTTTTGAATAATTTTTTTTCAATTATATTGCAAAAAATGCAAGCATTCTGCATTTTAAGTTGGACAATAACAATAGGCCTAGCTACTTCTCGACTTCCACCCTTCCAGAACACACCCCCATCACCACAGCCAACCTATTATAGGTGGTTGGTTCTTGAGATGAAGAGATTTTGACATCTAGTTTGTCCTAACTTGACATCCTTTAAATTCTCCCCTTTTTCATGATACATTTGTACATTTTCTGAATGGACGATGATACATTTATAAATAGAGATTTGCAAGGCTTTGATGAAGTCATACTGCTGAATACATGAATATATCTAATCTTTTTGCTGTTGGATGTATTTTGAATGAGTGGGTGTAGTAGTACTAGTAGGTACCAATCATTTTTTAACATGAACTACAGAGTCTTGTCTGGTGGACATAGGTGCTCATTAGTGGCAAGTGCCAGAGATAAATTAGTGTGATCTGTGTGAGCACGCTTTACCCTACTTATTACATTTATGGCTTAACCCCCATGCATTGTCCTACACATATTAATATTGTAGTATATAGTGTGACTTATATTAATTAGTTGTGGTGATCTCTTAAGGGTCCAATTTTATTTTATTTTATTTTATTTTATATCAAGCTCTGGATAGTCCCAAAATACTGTAGTACCTGAACGATTTTGGTAACAAACTGCTGAATAATTAGTTAAATCTTAATTTTGGCACTTGGTTTTTTTAATTCTGAAATTTGTGGTAGGTAATGGTTATATAAAATAATAATAATAATAAATTCAACCTTATAGAATAGTTTATTGTGTCTAGACTGCCTCAGTACTTGAAGGTTGCAGATCAAACCTGGACAATTGAACTTTTGAATTTATTAAAATTTTGACACAAATATTAAATATCTTTTCAAAAATTCGACGGGCCCAATTCCCTAAATAAGTTGTTGGGGGCAATGGTGGATGCGATATGAACTCGACACCACCAAAGGTTATTGGGAGGGAGGCTTGTTTATGAACTAAAAGTCTTTTTGGGCTATTAAACAATCCTAAACACAAAAGGCATCCAAACATTTTATGGAAGGAGGAGTAAAAGGAAATAAATGACTTTATGAAGGTGGAAAATGGAGGTGTGCATCATAAAAAATATGATGTGTGTTGCAGAAACAACGAATTAGATTTCCCAAGGTCACCTAAACATCACCCATCCTAAGGAGAAGGTTCACATGTTAAACATCCTCTTGCAGGGCATTTTTGATAAGGATGATATGAAAATTAAAATACCCAATAGAACCCTCAAGATTTTAATTCCTTCAAATGGGGTGGTAAAGTGAGGTGGGGTGTTGAAGTCTGGTGGTGGGTTAAAGGGTGACCATGCAGTGCATTTCTGAGGTTAGATATAAAGACTCATCGCACAAAGTTCAATTTGGAAATGTTCATAAGTAGATGATACAATTGAAAGGGGACTTATGATGTGAATGTCATTTACAATGGATGGAAATAGACAAGAGGGGAAATGATTAATTGTAGAACGTAAAGCCCTAAAATGGGCTAAAACGAATAGTGCCCCCCCCAAAAGCTCACCTTGATGAATCCCCATGGCAAATGGGATGATTGTGACATCATCTTCAAGATTACAATGACTATAAAAGAAAGGAAACTCGAATGCAGAAACAAAGGGGATGAGTTGTATAATGTCCCCACCTATTACACAAAGTTTTTGAACTATGACCCATGTTGACATTAAATTGAAGGTGTTTGCCACGTCCAGTTAAAGAATAACCCAGTCAAGGTGAAGGTCCAGGGTGTACTTGATGCCGTGAATTATTGTTTCACAACCACCCTTAGTTGCAAATCCAAATTGGTGTGAGGAAAAATGTGTTGCAAAAGCTTCACAGAATTGATGACATAAAGTGCAACTTGTGAGTTAATACAATGATTCCTCCATTGCAATGGGATGAATTCTGCTTAAAGGTTTGGTCATGGTTAAGAAGTGAACCACTTTAAGGACGCGTGCAATTTGGGGTGGAATGTGACCATGTGCAATATGAAAACAAAGTTGGAACAATGAAGAGAATCCACTTGTTGAATCTTCAAAGTGAAAATAGTCCTAAAGATGTTCAAAAATCATCCCAAAAGATTCACTTGCCAATAAATTGGAACAACTTCTCGAATAAGTAAGGTGTTATTAGGAAAGGCTATTAGTGCAAGCCAAAAATAATGGCAACCAAATTTAGGAATAGAATTTCCATGCAACCAATGAAAAGTCCCCTCATGGAATGATGAAGGGTCCTCCTTTTTCTCTTGTGGGTAAGAGGGAGGAGGGGAGGGGGGCTTTTATTGGCCTTGCCTTACCGAGGCAAGGATATTGTTAGATTCATTATAGAGTATAGTAGTTTAAGGGATTTTGGCCCCTAGGTAATAGAGTCTATTTTTATATCAGGATTTTTGAAAGATGATATTTTGGCTTGTGTTGAAACTTGAGATTAGTTGTAGAGTTATAATATCTTGAAGGATTTTGGTTTCTTTTAGAGGATTTTTTGAAGATTATATTTTTGTGTGGTGAAATATTAGAGACTCCATAATTCTTCTTTTGCCTTAAGATACTTTTTAGCAAGGCCAGAGTGTGACACACCCATATTGTTTTACGTTGTGTTTGGTGTGGAGAGTGGACTGTCCACTGTTCACTTTCCTCTTGGCTAGTTGACTTTACATGCACGCTTTTATTTTTAATTTATTTTTTTGGGAGAGGGGGTGGGGGTGTGGGCTATGAAAGCAAATAGTACAAAAGTTTCGGACATGTTCCACAAAGAGTTCCAATTGCTGCTTCGTTGTTGTTGTTTTTGTTATTTGCAGATTTGTCAGCAAACCAGCTGGATTGTGTCACGAAAAAAATCTAGTGAGATTAACACGGAAAGTTTGGTGACCAAGCACGTCCTGAAACTTGGACTGAAAGAATGAAGCGACAGCAAGAAGACGCGCATGCGGTGCAGCGTGCGAAATCCACGCGCCTTATTTCTCCACCCGGCCTTTCATTCGTCGCCGGCGCGCGGTGGGCACGTCCCCCGACCATGTCGTACACCTCGTGTCAGATGGTGAAAGTATAGTTCCAGAAAGTCCCCCCCCCGCCACACTTGGCGACACACACCCCAACTGGCTATACCCGATCGTATGTATACCAAATGCTAACTCGTATTCCTATACCTTATGTATACCACAGGCTACTTGTATTCGTCTGATTCCTAAGAGTATTTTCTACGGAAGGGTGGTAGGTATTCAGTTTCTCTCTACGACTCAAAATCTTCCTCCGTAAAGGAAAACGGTCCCGTGACAATTCAAGAGCGACTCGCTCACTGCTTGCTTTGGGTTCGCGCGCCTCCCGAGTCGTTGGAATTGAGACGAAGGGAGAGAGAGCGCGAAGGTGCGAGTGCTGGGTGTGGATCTGCGGGCCGTTGCTGGTCGAGATTTGGCACATTTATTGGGAGAGGAACATTCTCCAAACGATCCTCTGAGGTATAATGAGGATTGGGGGTGGCGGCAGGGTAGAACGCCTTCGTGCATGCAAGCGTTGCATAAAGGACCTGTACTAAATATGATTCATGCCAGCTTTTAATGCGAATTGTGCACTTCCCCCACATTCCGCGATATGCGTGTGTGTGTGTGTGTGAACTCCGGAAGGCAAAATGGGGATGCTGATTTTCATGTGAATACAGAACTTGTACATGTAAAAATAACCAGTGTTGGGGTCCGGTTGCTGAGTTCTGACCCGGTTATCAACCCAGTTGTACCAGTAGGTTATTCATAACCTATCGGCTGGTTATTGATTTCTTTATAATCGATTAATAACCTAAGAATTTGGCGTTGAATTTTCTAATAACCGACCTGGATGACCTGGTTATTATTGAGGTAGAGTGTCAATCTTAAAAGACCGAACATTTTTATGACAGAAAACCGGGAAAAAAACATAATTTAAGAAATATATTCTTAAAAACCTTATAACTGGTGTGTAACCAGTAGGTTAACTCATGGTTATCAATCAGGTATTTGAAAAGCTACCCTTACGGATGACTGGCGATTCTTATAAAAAATTATTGATAACTTTTCTGGCACCTTAAAAAATCAATAACGATAACTTAACTGGTACTACTCAGATGTTTAATAAACTACCCAACGGATATGAAACAATCAATAACCAACCAACACTGAAAAATAGCACTCCAGGACACAGGCGCCAGGAGCAGTGTCTCTTTTCCTGGCGAATTTTCACCAAATTTCTACCTGAAAAATATGATATCAACCCGAAACAGATAAGTTATCAAACAGAATTTTCAGGTCGAAATTTTGTGAAAATGAAACATTTCTCATGGAAAAATGTTCAAAATTCGCCAGATTTTTAGCAATTTTTTTCCCAAGTCTCCAGTTTTTTATGATAAGTTCTAAAAGCATCTCCAAGAGTGCTCAGTATGTGGCCCTTCGAAAAAAAATTCAACATCCAAGTTTAGTTATATAGGTTTTTGCAAACCCACCTATAAAACTGAAACTGGGACAGCAAACAGGTGGTGGACTACTAATAGCAAACCACCTGGACGAATCATTACGATGAGCCAATCAGAAAAACTGATCAGCGGTCAGATCATACTTATTACACTCTTTCTGCAGGTGCACACCGTCCCTACGCCTTTCCCCAGCCACCACAAACTGTGCAATTATGCTGAGCCAAAACCAATTTCCTCAGCCAAGCCGGCATGTTTTGACTTTTCTTCATCCAAATTTACTGTGCAGGATCACATACTGAGCACCGCTGGAGATGCTCTAAGTAGGTAAGCCAAGAATATAAAAAAGGATTCCTTTTTTAAAATACTTTCATTATCTAGCATGTAGCCTAATTTGGCTAAATTGTTGGCTACATCACAACATTAAAAGAAACCCTGGTTGAGAAGTATACACTAAACACTAACATTTGACGCTAGCTAGCTAGTTCCTTACATACTAGAGCTCTTTATGAAAGTCCACGTTTGTCAGTACTCCTGCTCTTAATGAGCTCCTCGCCTAGAATCTTTCTATCAAAGATCTGCTCTGGTGGCAGGCAAATCTCATCACTCTGGCTTCTGGGTCTTGAATAGGATTGAGGATTGAGTTCGTTGCAGTAATGATTCACCAGCTGCCTGTTACCTTCACTAGAACTGAACCCAAAAACCTGAAATTTCTGCTTTCGCCATTCGGAAGCCACAACAGGCAGGCAGGCAGGCACATGTTGTTAGGCCAGACCACAGCTAGCTCTGTCTTTCTCTCTCTCTCTCTCTCTCTCTCTCTCATCACCTGCAGTCCTGTACATGTTGTAAAAGCTGTGCTTGGTTTTCTTCTACTGCTGAAATCAAAAAAAGCTTTCTCATTCTTTAGAGAAAATTCACAATTTCTTGCACAGTAGAAACCTTAACTCCATGCTAGTAGAGTCTGCAATTTGGTTGGGTTACAGCTGAGGACTGGAGTTTCTTGTACCCTGCATGTAGATCACAGACCTTGTACAAGTATTGTAGTAGTCTCAGGCAAGGTTGGCCAGAGGTGCACCAGCACCTACCAGCGATTCATGCAGGATGGATGATGTGTGGACAGAAAAATAACTTTCCATTGATATTCTCATCCCATCCATGATTTGAGATCTGTGCCTGAGGCTGGTAATCCACATTATATATCCATCATTCACATATATTAACCAGTGTTGTTGGCAGGTTATCGAGTTTACAATGTTAAATATGGGGGTAGGCAAGTTTGTTTTATAATAATTTTATATAGTTTTTTTTGAAAGTTGAAAGAGTAGACTGAACTTTACAAGAAAATATTAGTTTTAATTAAATATAAAACTCCATACCTATATAAATATCAGTTTTAAATTTGTTGTAAAACTTTGTGTGTATACAATCTCTGTTATTGAGGAGTGTGTGGTGGGGCCAGGGTTAACAAACAGCTCCTAGCCTCATACTTGCATTGACCTTTTTGAGTGAGCTCTTGCATTGACAAAATTAAACCTGAAGAAATGTTAGATTTGGACTTTAGAGACCATCCTGATTCAGTCTAATCTTGGGATATTTATAATAATAATAATGTAAAAGCAGTGATTTTTGGCTTTGCCTACCAAGGCAAGGATATTGTGTTTAGATTCATTATAGAGTATAGTAGCTTGAGGGATTTTGGCCCCTTAGTAATATTAGGTCTATTTTTACATGAGAATGTTTGAAAGATGATATTTTTGCTTGTGTTGAAATTTGAGATTAGTTATATAGTTATAATATCTTGAAGGATTTTGGTTTCTTTTAGAGGATTTTGTGAAGACTGTATTTTTGCATGGTGAAATATTTGAGTTTCCATGATTCTTCTTTTGCCTTAAGATACTTTTTAATGTAAATGACAAGGTTGCAGTGTGACACAACCCTTGTCACCATGGTATCGGTGTGGGTGCTGGCTGGTTAGCTCAAGGCTGTATAATGTGCTGATGAAACCAGACTTGGTTTTCAAAGTGGGCTCAAAGGTTCTTGAATGTACCAAAACTGAGGTCTAAAATTTTGGAAAAACCAGGCTCATCGTACCCACACCTTGACAACATCCAAAGAAATACATAGTACCGAAGTGCCAAAACTGGGTCACTTATCTTCCCTACCAATTAACCCACTTACAAAGTTAGTTAACTAGGTAGTGTGACATGGAAGTGGAAGGGTTCATCCACAACTGCGTCATAAAGGGTTGGTTTCCAACTAGCCGTTAAAATAGCTCTAAATCATGGAAAAAAAATTTACACCCATTCTCCAAGTACAAAGGGGAATTTTTTATAGAATATGTCTTTTTCCTTTTTTAATCAAAATTTTGTGAATTTTGCCCCAATTTTTTTTTAATTGTGAATTTTTTACCCTTGCAAAAGTTCCAATTTCATATTTTCATCATGTTTGTATCATTGTTGGATCGGTATTGTACATACCATACCATACTATATCATAATGAAATTGGTATACATGGCCCATGCCTTCTGAAGTTTTTGAGACTAGTGAAACATTGGTATTGAGAGAATTCTAATATTTCAATTCCATGGTATTATCCACAATTCATCATTTTTGTGATGTTATACTAGTATCAATATCACAAACTTTAGAAATTGTTACCATTTCATGGCTTTGTCAATATTAGTCTAATTTTTTTTACATCATTACATATTGCTAGTATTTTCCCAATTAATTTAAAAACATTGAATGTCAAGGTTGGTTTGCATGTCAACATTGTTTAGTTATTTAGTTTAGAGGTAATCTATGGATACCAATAAAACGTACTTTAAAATTTTTGTAGATGGGAAGGATATGTATGGAAAAAAAAATTCATCTATTACATAACTAGTTACAAATTTAGTTTTCTTTCTTTCTTTGGTGGTTACAAATATGTTGGTTTTCAATTTATGAAATGTGAAAGACATGTACAAAGGTTATGCATACCAAATTTTCCAATTGTGGTTGCTAATAAAAAATATTTGAAATAATGCAACCTAGTTTACAATAACCAAAAGAAAGAAAGAATAGAATTAAAACAAAGTAACTTGCAAGCGAATTGAATCATGTTTCTTTGAAAAAATTTGCCCAATTGCAACACAAGTATTCTACCCCAACCACACCCCACACAATTAATCAACATCAAACTATAAGTGTTCAAAAATATTAGTTGATTCTATCAAATTATAATTTTCCTTTGCCAAAGAATCGTCCACTTTAATGTAGTCCTTCAAATCTAAATTCAACATGCAATTCAAATGCAAATCATTAGGCCAATTCATAACTATAAAATTCAACATGCAATTCAAATGCAAATCATTAGGCCAATTCATAACTATAGTGATAATGCAATCCATGTGTTTCACCTAGAAGCAATGTTGTTTAAAAGTTTTTTAACACCTTAGCAATCTTCAAGAAACATATGTTATGTTTCTTCATATTTTTTTAGAGGGACTGTGGCACAAAAATGTAATGATTGCACAATCAAATGAACCCATTTTTTTCTTTCTTGATAGTTAAGTTGACTATGATCATGCTTTTTATTGAACCACAACTTCCTTTAAACAAACAACTTAGGAGTGCACATTTCACACGAATTTTCATAGGAGTTATACCATTTGTTTTGTTATATTTAATGAGACCATACAAGTTTTTGTAAAATTTTGTGACACCAAATCATTTTTTTATAAAGGTTTATTGCACAAAAATGTAAAGATTGCACAACCGAATGGACCCACCCTTTTCTTTCTTGGTAGCTACATCAACTATGATCATGTTTTTCGTTGACCCACAACTTCCTCTAAACAAACAGCTTAGTGGGTGCACATTTCGCAAGAGTTTTCATAGAAGTCATACCATTTGTTTTATTGTATTTAATGAGACCTATATGGAGAATAAATCTTTGCATCAAAATATTACTACTTGTTGGTTTGAATCTATAAATCACTCGTGCATTGTAGCATTTGTGAGCTCTCAAAATCAACATGCAAATTGTCATTAATGATAAAGAAACGCCAACAAATAGACATTTGATTATAAGGTATCCCCAACACAAATTGCATTTCTATTATTGTAACTTGTAGAACTTCAACATCTAACAAATTGTTAGTTTGCATATGCACAATTCCAACATTTGAAACAAAAGAGACATGCATACAATAGGGGGCATTTGATGCATATTCATCAACTCCACACACACATTCTATAATACAATTTATTAAAGCCATTGAAAAAATCAAATGCACATAATCACAAATGATGAACACGCATTAAGATGAACACATATTTTCAAGTTGCCCCCCTATTAAGGGTGGAAAATCTTTCAAGGCTAGCTAACATCATGAACATCCTAATAACTAGTTAATTATTAGTGTATAATTTATTTACCATTTTCTATTTACTTAGAGGATGAAACTAATGGAGTGATTAGTCCTTGAGGATAACGATTGGTATTTGTTATCCTCAACTAGTGGGATGTGTGAAAGAAATTAAGGTAAGAAAAAGAAGATAATGAAATTCACGTGTGATCCTTCTTTAGTTCCTTATTTATCCTTTGAAGAAGAAGGAAGGGGATTATTATAATTATCAAGGTAGCATGGTAGGAGGAGATATAGAAAGGTTGGGGAAGTTGGTAGGAGAACCATGTTGTATTTGATGTTGTGTAATGGAAAATGGTTGAAGGTTATGTAGAATCAAATGTGCTATTTTTTTTTGTTTATATTGATATTTTGAGAAGGTAGGAAAAATAATTATTTTAAGTAGTTGATGTAGAATATTAATTTTTTCATTTTTTTCAAAAAAAATTTTGCAATGAAATTACTCTATGTACTTGTTAGTATGAAAGTAGGGTTGTTGTAGGAGGGTAGCTACCACTAGAGAACAATAGCATGAAAGTAGCCACTTAATTTAGAGGTTGTAAAAGGTATATTGATGTTGTAGATGGTAAGCAACAACTAAAAAAAGTTTGTGGGTATTATAATAGACAATATGCAATAGCTATAAAAGGTTTATAGGCATTGTGGCTTTTTTTCAAATATGCAAATGACAATAGGTGCAGCATGATGGTAAGTAGTTAGAAGATAGGTCTCACTTTCATGTCCTTTCATTTTTCTTGTTATTTTTTTTCTACCCAACAACCCTTGCCTTGATGGTACATAGCTTGTTGAAGTCCACAATTTTACACCCCTTCTCCCCCCAACACAATGGAAGTTGAGAAATATGAAACTCACCTCTTTTGCAATGGGTGTAGAACTTTCTTTGAAGAATTAAGTAATCAATTCAAAATTCAATTTTTAAAAACATCTCTTCCCAAAAAAAAGGACAATACAAAGAAAATATTTAAAAAAATAAAGTTAAAACAAAAAGTCATCAACCTATTTAGTTCAAAGCACAAAAGACCAAATAACAATGCTTAAAGGTTTGAAAATCAAAGGAAAAAACCAAAATAGTGGCACCCAACTATTGTGAAGCAATAACTCAAAATAAAACACACCTAGTTGTTTAAAAAAAACAAAAATGAAATGCAAAGTTGTTACAAAACACATTATTATTGTGAAGTGGGAAGGAAAAAATTACGTTTGATTGTTGTGAAAGAACAAAATACACAAATATTAATTTGAGTTGATGTGATATTTATTGTTTGTTATTTTTTTGAAATGTTTAATATTCACTTTGCTCCTTAAAAACACCACATCCATATTTTATTGCATTCATTATTAACTTCAAAAGCTAATGCCAAAAATAATTACATATTCTTAATTTTTTATTTTTTCACAAAAGGGTTGTGTTACTAAACATTAAATCCCAAATTTTCAATCACTTATAAATAGGGTATCATCTAGATAGAATAATTGTGAACATAATATTAAGTCAATATAAGTATATATCCTAAATATTGGCATCAATTAATATAAAACAAGTGTGGTGTTTCCCACATATGTGTACACACATTAATATCGTTTTTTTCTCATTAACCAGTATGTGTTCACAATGTTGATTTGTATTCTTAAAATATTAAATGGGGTTTTTATTCCCAAGGCTTTCAAGTTGATAAGTAATAAACATTTTAATGTCAACTTTGTTTATCAAATTGAAGGTTTTGACCAATGTTGGGCAAGAATTTTTAAAAACCTAAAAAACATCTAGGGGTTTAAATTGATTTAAAACTTGAATACCAAGGTTTTATCACTTTAAAATCTAATTTAGGACCATCAAGTTTTGAAAACTTTGATACTTAAGAATAAGAAAATTGGTGGTTTGAAAACCACCCAAGGTGATACCCATCCCAACCTTAAAACTCAAGATGTTAAAAAATTAACATTAGGATTTAGTTATCAAGGCAAGGGGTCTAGGGTAAACAGGGTGTAAAGTAAGTAGGGTCTAGGGCTACATTTAAGTTGGTCAGGGTTTAAGGCAACTAAATTAACATTAGGGTTTCAAGGTAGCTACTAATGGACTCCAGTGTTTAGAGGAAGCAACCTTGAGCTTGGATATAAAGCCAATTGATTTCCCTTTAGCCCCACTTTGTATTGTTGTTTTTGTCTTTTGTTTTGCACTTTAATTTTTATTGCATATATTTTATTTTTTTGTTAATTAGTTTGCATTGTTATGGCTCTCTTTATGTTTACATTATTCTAGTTCTCCTTGCACTATTTGACATTTTTTCATTTCCCTCTTACATTATTTCAATCATTTTCATTCCTTAGCTTTTGCTATGTGCCTTATTTCTTCCTTTTGCTTGGGTTGGCTTGCTAGGTACCAATTTGCCCAAGTCAAATTTTCTTTGTGTTGTTTGGCTCTTGCACTATTTGGTTCTTCCTTCACTATTTGATTCTCTCTATGCAATTGTTATTTCCCCCTCTTGCTCATATGTAAGTGTGGGTCAAGGCTTTGAACTTGGAACTTTAACAACTAAACTTCTTTAGTAAGTTTGGTTGATGATTTTTTTGGTATGTTTGCTTTAACTTCAAATCAACTAAGCAAAATTGCATCGATTGTTTGCATGGATTTTCCACCCAATGATGAGCATCAAAAACTTTGAATGCATCAATACTATTCAACTTCTACATTGTAAATGTGTTACACCACTTCTTTTTCTTCTTCTTCAAAATTAAATCTTTAAATGATCACCATTTTCAATGTTCTCCCTCTCTTTTACTTCCAACATTCCCCTTGCACTTTTTTTACTTCCTTATTTACAACATTCCTATAAATGCCTCCTCCAAGCTCATTGCACATGATGCTCTTGATTACACTCCCCAACCACGTTCCTTGCAAGGTGTAGAGAAGGATTGCAAATATGAAAGTTTTAAAAAGAACCCAATACCAAAACCAAGTTGGTATGAAATTTCTAAAATTACTAAATGCAAGCTCATGAGCTAGTATGACTAGGATCATGTCAGTATGTTCAAAATGGTAGTATATTAGGAGTCATATTAATTAGTTATGGGGACCACCAAAGTTCAATTTTTTTTCTTGTGATGGGCATCTTTGATTGGCCCATCACAAATAAATAATTCAAGCTTTGGATGGTCCAAAAATAGACATGTTACAATCTCTTCCTTTGGGTTGCTTATATAGGTTACAAGAATAAAATTTAGGGCAAAGCATATGGGGCAAAGTGAAGGGCTATTGAAAACATGTTAAGGAACACATTGAGAACTTGATTGAGAACACAATGGGAACAACAAAAATTCGAGACCCCCAACACTCCCATAAAAGAAGAAAATCTGAACCCTTGGGTGCATGTTGTGTTGCTTGCCTTGTTAGTTGCAAGAAATTTTTTTGCCTACCAACATTCTTTGCTATTTTTGGCCTAGGCTATGGTAGGGGCATGAACCATGTGTGTGTATACCTACCTATTCAAAATTTATACCAGACCAACATATTCCATTACACCCAATCCTCCCAAATCCCTAACAAATTGAAAAGCCATTGGATTCATTCCTAAAGGTGCATTCACACATGGTGTTGGGTACTCCAAAGTTGAGTCCCCAAACACCATACTAACCATTTAATCAGGACTTAAACCTAGTTACCATGGAAATTTTATGTTAAGCTAACATTTACTTAACATTAAGCTATGGCCCATTTAACATTGGGTGCCATCTAGGATGATGCCACTTAGATTTTCATTTAACACTGACTTAACTTCAAGTGTGAATGCACCAATATATAATGCTAACATCAAGTGATCATCAATACCAAATTTAATTAGGATGAGTCTGAATAAGAGAAGGATGATAACTAGGCAAGTGTAAATGGGTGCCTATCTAGTAGGGTCAACATAGTGTGCAGCCCATGCTTATCTGATGTGTAAAAGCTCATCTTAAAAAGTCTGCAACACTTTAAAGCGTTATGCCTTATCTCTCTTAAAGAGCAGCCATGTCAGTACCCCTCAGTTCGTTCATGAATCACTTCTTTACTGCAAATCTCTGATAGAATTGAGTTGGCTAATGCCGAGGTTCCCAGCCCATGAAAACCTTTATACTCAGATGGGTGTGTACAAACTACAAACTACAGACCTGTCAGTGCAAGTAAAGACATTTTTATTAAATCTCAGTATGAAACGCTGAAACTCAGCATTTATTTGATGCACGAGGTTCGAGACTAATAGTAGATGTACACTTAGGAGCAGTGAAAATATATGTAGCAGCAGTGAAGGCGCTCAGGAAAAAGGAAAGACAGGATGAAACTCGGTTTACCACCAAAATTGATCGTTTTCTGAGTTTCATCCCTTGTTGAATGCTAATGTACGTTTTGCAGGCTTTTTTTTAATCTCACCCTGTGTATGACCGAACTCAGGGTTCTGGTGCTGTGTTTTTCTTACTTTACGGATAACTCTACTCACTGTCCACTTAAATTTTCATCCTCATTTTACCCTCCTCCCCAATAATGAGAATTTCAAATTTCATTTTAATCATCTTTTTATTTAATTTATAAAAAATTCGAATTTTAGACAGATTGAAAAATATAAATAAAACTTTTAATCCATTAAAAATTAATTTAAGTTATGCAGAAGCCACCAAGGTAGTATTGTGGTATTAAAATATTGACTACAAAATCTTCAAATAGGAAGGTTTTTGAATTAGTCAATATTTTAATACCACAATACTTCCTTGGTGGCTTCTGCATAAATTAAATTTTATTCTCTTTTTCTTTTTTTTCCAAAATTGGGAATTTTTAATTATGAATTTTTTTTCCTAGTGTAAATTCAACTAATTTCTTGAAAAAAATTGTCGAATTTTCAATATCACAACATTGAAAAAAAATAAAATCCCAATTTGACAAACAAATCAAGCAAAGAATTCAACTAAGTTTGCAATTTTTTGGTCGCCAAAATTTTGATATTAAAAAAATGGAAAATAAAAAATAAAGAATTAACACCAGTGCAGAGGCAGCTTCAATTAATTAATTTTGAAGATTCCATTCCAAAAGGACAAATATTCTTGAATATTACAAAAAGATTCTTCATTTTCCCTTTATTTAAAAGAATTCTTCAAGAAAAGTATTTTTTGAGATTTCAACATGTCTAAAAATATAAGTATACGTAGTGTATGGTATTCGAATACGTAGAGAAGATTGATGTGTATAACAGTAAGAGGAAGCAAGCCAACATACGTAATGTATTGTATTCGAATACGTAGAGAAGATTGACGTGTATAACAGTAAGAGGAAGCGATCCGACAATTGCATGTTTTCCAGAATGTGTGTTTTTGCGGTTTTGTGTGTGTCCGTGTGCGCGCCCCGCGTCCGTCTCTCTCCCCGTGCCCCCCGCGTTTTCGTGGTGCTTTAGCGGCTTCTCTTTCGTCTTTCTGTCGCTGTTCACCTTGTTTTTCTTTTCGTCTGGAGCGTGGCACCAGCACGTGGAGAGTCGGATGCAGCACTTGGTTTCAATTTTGCGACTAAGACTACCTCTGTTTCCGAATTTCTGCTGGTAATGTTCGCTTCTCTCTCTCTCTCTCTCTCTCTCTTTGGTCTCGTTACATATGTTGAAGTTCTGGTTTTCAACTTCTTTTCCCCTCCTGTGGTCTGTGCTTTCCGAATCCACTTCTGGATCCGCAAGCAAAACATGTTTCTGGTTCGTAATCTGATTTTCTGAGGTTTTAATCTGAGTTTTGATGGTGTGAATTGCGTTAGGATGCATTGCCTTTTGAAGCAAAAGGCTGGTCCCTCTTTCCCCTGTCCTGTATCTTTGTTGATGCCAAGCGGAGTAGAATTTTCTCTTACGTTTTGGCCCTTGTGTGATCGTTTGATCTCCTGTTTTTGCTGTGTGCGTCTTGGTTTTTCTTTCTTTTGTTTGGAGGAAGACTTACTGCAGACAAAACAAACCTGTGGGCCTTTCTCTGGAATTTTCAGTTGTCTGGTTTTTAACTTACTTTGGAAGCAAAGCGTGTTCCAAAACTCCGATCAAGAAAGCTGACGGCGGATTTGTTCTTTTGTGATGATGCAGTAGAAGAAGATGCTGCTGCACGGAGCAACCATCCCCGGGTATCTGGCCTCCTCGTTCTCGGAGACCGCCATTTGCAAGTCTCGAGGAGCTGGGAAAGTGGCCGTTTGGAGATCACTTTCAACTAGTAACACCTTACGCCGCGGCGTGGTCGGGGTGAGAGCGGCGCAAACTAATGAAGTAGACTCCAGGGCTCTCACGGGAGTCATATTCGAGCCGTTCAGAGAAGTGCAAAGCCAGTTAGTGCAGGTCCCGACAGCGTATTCAGAGTCTCTGGCACGCCAACGCTACGACTCCTCATGCGAGGCAGCCATCAATGAGCAGATCAAGTACGTGGTTTCCTCCCCTCCCCTTCATTTGTGCGAGCTGTCCTGAATATATCCACCTCTTCCTCTACACAGAAAGGTTGAAATCAGGGCAAAGAGAAGAAAACTCAGTCATACTTGTTGGCAGCCATGGCGTCATTATCTTCTACTCCGTGTTTGTCGACGTTCTTGCAGTGTGGAGTACAATGTGTCATATGTACCATGTTCTGTTCATTCTCTTCTACTGACTCTCCATGTTTGTCGATGTTCTTGCAGTGTGGAGTACAATGTGTCATATGTATACCATGCACTGTTTGCCTACTTCGACCGTGACAATGTGGGCCTTCCAGGTTTTGCGAAGTAAGTTCTATGAACTCCTGAAGGCAGCTTTAGTTGCTCCTTCTCTGTTATCTTCCAGTATGTTTATTGTTTGAGATGGCTTTTTCTGTTTCAGGTACTTTAAGGAGTCCAGTGAGGAAGAGCGAGAACATGCTGAGAAGTTTATGAAGTACCAGGTATATTGGGACTGACCATCATCCTGCTAGATCAAATGGATTTGGTTTGTTACAGGCCAGACAACACATGGATTGCTGTAGAGATGGTCAACAAAGCCAGTTTCACCTTTTGTTGTCTGCTTTGCCTTTCCTGTCGACCTGAACTTTCAGCTTACTCTCTTACTAACAACTTATATATTCTGTCCTGTGGTCATAAACAGAACAAGCGTGGAGGCAGGGTGAAATTGCAATCCATTGTTATGCCAGTAATGGAGTTTGATCACCCTGAGAAAGGAGATGCTCTTTATTGTATGTTGACTCTCCTACTGTATCCCCAGCTTGTAGGAACAACTCCAGTGCTTCTTTCCTGGAGTCTTTAGCTTAGCTCTCTAATTAGGATGGTTTCTTACACTGCACTGTCACTATGCCCCTACGCATCACCTTTTCTTCTGTTCTGTTTGTAGTTATTCCTAACATGCAACCCTGAACCTGCCTTCTCTTTCAGCTATGGAGCTGGCTCTTGCATTGGAGAAGCTCACCAATGAGAAACTTCTGTCACTTCACCAGGTAATTCAAACAATCATTGCTGATTCACCTCCTCTAAGGTCTTCTTAAGTGATGTTGAGTGTAACCACAATTTGTATCATTCAAGCTCAACTAATTGACCAGTTATCTATGTCAGGAAGGTGGTGTGGTCTGCTGTCATCTCCTGACTACATGGTGCATCATATTTGTGTCATCAAGTGCTAATTGAAGAGCAATTCATGTCAGGAAGGTGGTATGGTCTGCTGATCTCTCCTGACCATGGTATGCATGAGTGAGGTCTGTGGCTATGTGTGTTTTTGCATAATATAACTGGGTATTGGGTTCTGTGTCACTATCAGATTGCAGTGGACAACAATGATCCCCAAATGTGTGACTTCATAGAAAGTGAATTCCTCAATGAGCAGGTACACTTCATCATTAGGACTGCTCTAGCATATTTGAAATTTTCATTGTTCTGTAATGCTTCAATATCATTGATGGTGGAGCAAGTGGATTTGTGCAGGTGGAAGCAATAAAGAAAATATCTGTGTATGTCTCTCAGTTGCGGCGAGTTGGGAAAGGGCATGGTAATTGTCTTCTTAACCTTGTGAATGCTAGAGCTTCACCTCTCTATATGTTGAAAGCCAAAGCTGTCTTTGCTATTTCAGCAGCACAGTAATGGTTAGTCTTGTATAATCCACATGAGAATCTGTGTAGACCTCTCCAAAATTGAGACCTATTGAACAGTATGTCTGAGCTGTTTCAATTGTGGTGTTGCAGGTGTTTATCACTTTGATCTACAGCTTCAGCATGAAGCAGAGGCTATAGCCTAGCCGAGAAGCTCAACAAACTAATTCAAAACTGCAGCCAAAAGAAGACAACATCTGTTCTACTTCTTGGTCTTTCATCACCAGGAAAGACTTCTTCCAAACACTCCAACCCTAGAAGGTGGATGTGATCCACAACATGTGTAAAAAGGTCAAGCTGACCCATAATTCTCCTTAGGCAAAACAGTTTTCTCTCACAGGCCGTTGTATCCTTGGATGCTTCCTTCTCGTGGCAATTAGCTGTGGAACAACAGTTCATATGTGTAAGGCTTAAGCTACCACCATTATTTCCCAGAATATGAACATTTTCCAAAACTGCAGTATGTGAAAAATTTGTCCAATTTTGGTGAAGAAGAGAACAAGTAGGTCTTTGGTCATATTTGGACAGTCGCTCTTAATGTAGATATATGTGAAGTATATCTTTGGACAAAACAACAGTAGTCAACAATTAGTTTTCCTCCTCTCCATGTATCACTTTCTTCATTTCAAGGGTAACTGCACAAAGAGCAATTGAACACACACACACTCCTTTGGGGTAGGATTTTACAGGTTGCTGGCTTTTGGAGTGTAGCAAGATGATTCAATCTTGAGGGTTTGAAAGATGATGAAATTTTTTGGGAGAGGAAAGGCTATATAACTGACATGACAAAATGTTTTATAAATATGATGACTTTTTATTCATGATGTTTTGTTCATCAGTCTTTTGGTAGTAGTGCTCATCAATCATTTGTTTCTTCTTGAGATACTTTGAGATAAATGATGAACTTGGATTATAGAGTAAAATGGATTAGATGTGATGCCCTTTTACTCTAACGTGAAAGTCACTAAAAATCCACACCCGATACAAATGGAAACTCCCATAAGATTTTGGATTGCAAAACATGGGAAACTTTGGTATGGGTACGTTGGTTAATTGACTGCCCAAGTGCATACATGTATTGCACCCACAAGAAACGAGTTTGTCACACTGTGGCCTTGCCATTCACATTCAAAAGTATCTTAAGGCAAAAGAAGAATTATGACAACTCAAATAATTTCACCATGCAAAAGTATAATATTAAAAAAATTCCTCAAAAAAAATTCAAAATCCTTCCAGATATTATAACTCTATAACTAATCTCAAGTTTCAACACAAGCCAAAATATCAGCTATCAAAAATCTTAAATAAAAATAGACCTTAGTATTACCTAGGGGCCAAAATCCCTTACTATATACTCTATAATGAATCTAATCACAATATCCTTGCCTTGGCAGGCCAACAAAGGGAGACCACTTCACTCCATGGGACAACTTCTCATTGGTTGCATGGAAATTCTATTCCTAAAATTGGCTGCCACTATTTGTGGCCAGGACCAATAACCATTCCTAATGGCACTCTTCCTATTGACTGAGATGAGAATTTTCGACCTCTTGCCCTCACTCAACTTATGATATGCCTGACACAAACTCAAGATAGAAAATTTCTAGAAATTAAAGAATTTCTATTCTAGTTTTCAGTGCCTACAATGTTTCAATTTGTGAGAATTGCCAAATTTAGCCAAAAGAAAGCACATTTTGTTGAAATTGAACTGGAAAAACAGATTTGTCCACAATTTTCTCTGGAAAAAAAAACGTCCACTTGTGAAAATGTGGCCCCCAAAAAAAGACTCCAGTTCCAACTTCCAATTCAAATTTGTTGAGTCCTACTTCAAATTTTATCAATCCTTCACTTTTAAAATTAAAAAAACAAGTGGCAAACACAACAACAATCTTTTTATGTTTTTCAGGAATGGAAAAAGAATGCTCCCATTTTTTGGAATGGAAAATCTAGAATGCCAGTACCCAATGCAGTTGAGGTGATGAAATCTGCAAGTGAGCATGTCCAAAAGCCAACACCTGCTACACATAAGCAATTTTGCTTTCAGTGTTTATTTTCCTGATGCGGGTAGGGTTTAGGTTTGAACCCTAAACCCTACCCATTGGATATCATAGTTTTAAAGAATTAAAAAAACTTCAGGGACCCAATGCCCTGGCCCTATACCAACAGACCCTTTCAAAATTTTGAGACCCCTTGGCTGGTACTATACATAGTAACTTTTGCCTCATGCTTTAGGATGAGTAAAGTCCATGGATGGGGGACATTCCCAGGACAAGGTCCCTTAACTTCCCTATCACACCTTATTTGTAGTACCTTCTATTTGTGGAGGTCCCCCGCCCAACCCATCGGGCTTTACTCATCCTAAGGCATGAGGGGACATTCCTAAGAAATGGCCGGACTTGGGCTCTAGGCCTCAGAATAGGCCCCTTAATTTGGATACTGATCCCACCCTGGGGCTCTCGCATACACATTTCACATCGGCCCTGTCTGTGAGCAGATTAGTTCCACGTAGTCGACTCTTGCGCCACAAGTGCGCACAACGCACAACACCCACGTGCAATTCTTGTGTTTTGTTGAAACCTTGAAACTCTCAGCGCGAATTGCAGTGGTTGTCGGAAAGATTTGGCGATGGCTAAGCACAAATGAAACCTCATGTTCACGGACCAGTTTGAGCGGAAAATGTGGGAATTCTCTTACAAAAGTCTTCTGTAGCAAGGATTTTATTTTATTGCCCCTTTTGCCTCTCACAATGGCTGCTGATTACTAGAATCAGACCTTTTGTGCGTGTGCGTTTTTGTGCGTTTTTTGTGGGTCTTTGTCTGTGGAGAGGAATGTAAGATAGTTTTTATATCATTAGGGTTAAGAATAGAGGAGCGGCCTCCATGTTGAGGTTGCCAATGCTGATGGAGAGGAGGACACTGCCGCTGCTGACGATACCAGAACCGCTTTCAACGTTCTCAAAGTTCAAAGGAGCAGGCGGGTACTACTTCCAAGCATCGCTGCAGTCAGGACGTAGGAACAATAACACAGTATCGGAAGAACCAGTTTATTCGCACAACGTATTTACGAAGCCTCTGGCTGCATTGTACCCTGTCGTTCCTTGTCGCTTCTGCAAAGGTTAGTTTTTTCACACAGAAACCTAATTCCAGATGAAACTAGGCTAATGGAACTAAACCTTCAAAGTAAAACGTCTCTGATACCAGCAAATTCACGGCCTTAAACCTAACCCTAATTCTTGTCATTATTGGACCTTACTTACCTTAAAGGCTTCAGTAGATTCTGAAAGAAGACGTAGAACTCATGAAAGTTTCACAGGTGAGTCCTTTTGTAGATGTGGAAAAACTTGGCTGTGTAATTCTGCTTTCTATGGTCATCAAAGGAAAGGCCAGTCTCCACCTAAGATGTGAAACTAATTAGGGTTCATGTAAAGGAACAAGTTTTGCAAGAAATTGTTGAGTTGGATGGATACTGAACACTATGGTGTTTGGTAGTGTGCACTATAGACCGCATTCAATGTGCTTTATGTCTACAATGTGTGTGATGGGTTTTTTTGATTTGTGTAATATGTGACTGAAAGGAATTTTTTATGGGGTGTGAGTGCAGGAGAGGGTGAAGTAGTTTGTGATAAATGTAATGGAAATGGAAATCTTGCCCATGGTGGATATCATAAAAAAAATCTGGTAACTCTCAACCGAATTGTAGGTGAGTCTCTCTTTTTCTCAAACTTCTTGTGACCTAGCAATCTCCTGCCCCTTCTTTCAAGTAAGATCATCCCCTATGGCGTTCAAATTGTGCTTGAAAAATGAAAGTTTTGAAATTGGAAGTGTAAAAACTAGAGTATGGATTCTTTTGTTGATGTGTTACTTTCAGGTTCGAAGTGGACAGCCATGGAGAGCACATTTGGATGGTGTCATTTCACTGTGAGCTCTAAACGGAAAGGACCTGGGAAGGACTGGTTCCTGGAAATGGTGGCCACCTGTGATGAATCATCACGGTTTTGGGTCAATTCTCACAATCTTAAGGTATTTTTCCTCTAGTGACTGATACAAGAAAATCAATTAAATATGTATGTGGATTCTGCTGGTTTCCATCTGCAGCAATAAAGTGTCTTATCAATGTACAATTTTTTTCCTGAAATTTTACACTTCCCTATACCAGTTTGGGTATTTTGTTCTGTTGATTTCTAACATCCCTTGGGTCAGTTTCAGGTGTCTTGTTTTTAGATTTTTCTTTGAATGGAATGCCACCTTATGGTGTGACAGGATAGGGAAAGGTGGAGCTCGGGGTGGCTCCAGAAGGTGGAAATAATGGCAGCACAAGGTAAAAGTATGACTACAGCTTTGTTGTGTAAGGCATGTAAGGGCCAGTGCAAGCTACAATGCAAAGCATGTGCGAAATCCAACAGAGATGGTCACAATGAACCCTCCCTGGAGATCATCAATGTTTAAGGATCACCATTGCATACTAGCTGTTACATCATCCTAACAACCTGGACCCTGCATTAACAAAGTAACAGAAACTGAAAGACACTATTTTATGAAATTAGAGCCCCCCTAATAGGGCTACAATTACATATGGGGAGTTCTCTTGATTTGTACAATATATGAACCAAATAAGATGCAGGTGTATGAGACCTATTGCCAAAGTCAGCCTGCCTGGACTCAAACCAGTTTAATCCAAGCTTCTGAGGGAAGAGGTTTCACCACTATCAACTTTATTAGTTTTGAGCTGGTTTCTCCAGTAGGTCCATATGATGGTTTGAATAGCAGGGTCACAGATTCTCAATTTTTTTCATGAACTGTGTGGCTGTGAAAGTTCTGATAATTAAAGTGTTTGGTTGTATGTTGAAATCTTATTGTTTTAAGTTCTTGTTAGTTCAAAGAATGGCTCTTAAGTTCAGGTCTTTGTGGCTTAACAATAAAAAAGACATACATTATTTTGAGTCTCTCCAAAATTTCAAGGTTGTAAAAGTCTCAAATTTAATCTTTTGAATATAGTATTTGATTAGTGATCTTTGCTTTTTTGTTCACTGTGCTAAGTGACAATTTATTGGTATCCCAATGGGTACCCATTGCATGGTCTATTTAGCAAACTTCCACCTATTTTCCTATGAGTTTGATTTCTTGAAGTGTTGTTTGAAGTTCAATGCTTGTGCTGTTGTGCTTCACGCAATATCTCTAGTCCAACTGTTTGTGGATGATGTCTTTGTCCCAGGTTCCCCAAACTTTGAGAGTTTTATGTACCTTGATGAAGAGTTGTTTGGTGGCAGCATAAACCCTAGAGTGTCTTTTGTCTTGTGTATTGAATTGTAGTTCTAATGGCTTCTCCTGCAACTTCATGCATTAAACCATAAACTAAAGTTGTACAGGTTTCTGTTTGATATCTTTAATAAATGTACTCAATCAGGAGATATTGACATGACCAATATGCCTCATGTTCAATCCAGTATCTCTATTACTGTGATGTGGTGTAATCAATAGTCAATTCTACAGCTTCTTCAGGCTGTCTAGTTCTAAAGTTTCCTTCATTTTTAAGATGGTCAGTCATCTTGTCCTTCTGAAGTTTTAAGGCTACCATCTAAAGATTCTCCCAAAGAGGGCTGGAGGCTTTTCTTGATAAATGGCTTTTCCTTTTTGGAGTTTCAATTTTGGGCATTTTGTGAATGATTTTTGTACAAAGGCTTATAGTGGGGAGCTTTTTTTAAGGCCCCTGAACCCTCCCCACTGTCCCTTCAGTGAGAAACTTGGATCCTTTGCAGCTGATGCTTTGTCTACCCAGCCTTTTACTTCACATCAGCTTTGCCATATCCAGAAAGTTTCATAGAGATTATGGAAGAGTGCCCACAGACTATGCATGCCAAAAGTTAAGATTGCTGAACCCTGAAACTTGGGGATAGATTTGTTGAAACCTATAGCAATCATCTCTCCATTGATTGCAAACTTCCTCAATTGCAATGTAGGAATATGATATCAGAAATGCATGGAAAATTCACCCACTCTCTTCATTAGCACACCATTAAGGAGTCTCGACGCCTGGGTAGTATCCCTGAACTTGTAACTCATCTTCCTGTCTAGAAATTGTAACAGAGCTAAACCCTTGAAATTTAGTTGTCATTGAAGCCTGGTCACTTTTCAAGTTAGGAGATTGAGAACAACTTGCTTCTAGAGTTTGAGCAAGTTGCATTACAACAATTCCATTAGAAGCAAGTACTAAGGTTTGAAGATGTTGCATTACATCCTGACAATCTAGCTTCAAGCATGTGTATCAAGCTCAAGATCTTTTCCCAGATGAGCTAATCATGCCAAGCTCTGCAGAGAGTCCATGTTAAAGGCTTCTCTAGTAATGACCCACCACCCACTAGATTCCTAATCACTTAAAACCACCTTGACTATCTGCCTTATCCCATCCAGCCATGCAAAGAACTTCACTCTTTTGAGTTACTGCCCAGGTTCCTCAAAATAGGAAGCAGAGGAATACACAGGTATGCCCTGACAAAATATGAACAGAAATGAAGAACATTCCTGGATAATGCATTTTCAAATACATAAAAGACAGGATCATGACAGAGAATCACATTTTTGCATCACCAGGCTCTGCTGCACCAAATCATGTGTAATGCCATTGACATTCGACAAAGGTTCACAGTTGCTCATAACCATGTCAAAGTTTCTCATAAGAGTGTGTGAGTTACAATATGGTACCTAATTATATTATCAATAAGATATTCTTACTGGATGACAGACAAAGACTATCACAGGAGTCTTCCTCCTAAAAAGTGAGTACAGTTTCTGAGTAAGAAGCAATTTGAAACTATTTTCTACAGCGTTCTGACCTCTTACTATCCACAAGTTACAAATCTCAAAAAATCACTGGCCTAACAAGCCATGTCACATTGACAGGTGCAAGGGAAAAAAAAATTCAAACCAATCAAACAAAAAATCTTTACAGTCCATGGCAGCTTGGATGAAAGATGAGAGTATGACTTGTCCCTATGTTTCTCCTGTCTCTGCCCTCATGCTCAGAATCATGCACCACCTTGTTTCCCATAGTGAAAATACTGTATAGAAAAGTATATGCTAGTTTAAAAGTGTATAGAAATGCATAGTAGTTAAGAGCCTTTTCTGACCTTTGTAAGGCTTAATTGATATGTCTGCCAAAAAACTGGTTCAAAATCCAATGCACAGGTTCACAGCATCCCTGAATTTCTGTTGACCCATCCCAGCGCCCCTTAGGTCTCACCTGCTCCTGAAGACAGAAGAACAATTGGAGTTAGAACAAAAGGGGTTGGCATAGAACAGGACAGCTTTCAATGTGGATTCATAGCACTATCTCTCTGCCCCAAACACTGCCTAAGTCACAGCATAAGTCAAACTTGCAATAGTGTGGACTGGGACAACAGGTACAACAGACCAAATGAGTTTGTCATCATGTGCAAGATACTGACCTCAGATTTTTTGGGAGAGTTGTAATGCATCAGGTCCACTGGAGTTCCTCCAGAGCCACCCAGGCTAAGTCCTTTACCAAGATCCGCACCATTAGTTCTAGCTCTGGAATGGGTCGTTTGCAAATCAGGACCAGATGAACTCTTCTGTTGTATAAGAGTATCCTTCTCCCTTTCTGCTGGTGGTGAATCAGTTTGCAATGTATGACCTGCAGTTGACAGATGATCTGACAAATATTTATTTTCATATTCCCCGGGAAAAGGGTCAATAAATGAGGTTTCCACGTTAGGAGACTGCTCTACCAAAGCAGACCCATGGTTGTTAATGCTATGCTCTGCCTCCTCTGACACCCCAGCAGAAGGTTCATCAGAATTTTGCTGAACTAAGGATGTCTCTTTCATTGTGACTGGGTCTGCTTCTTCAGCCACCACAGGATCAGGTGCAGCAGGACTGTCATCAACTGGGTCTGCCTTTTCAGACACCACAACATCAGGTGCAGTGGTACTGTCCTCAACCAAGGGTGTCTCTTCAACTGTGACCATTTTCAAATCTTCTCCTTCACTGTGCTGCAATGTCTCAGATGAGTCTTGTGCAGGAGCTAGCATGTTGGCCAGAGGCTCTGAAACATTCTTCTCCTCCTCCAGGGCAAGAAGATTCTCCTCTTGCTTTGCCAAATGAGCAAGTTCTGTCGAATGTGCAATGTCAACAAGCTGATCAAGCTCATCATGTTCTTGTTCAGGCATGTCTTTTACAGTGTCCCCTTGCAGGTTCAGTGGAGCCATGTCCATTGCTTCAATACTCTGATCAGAAGTCCCATCCATACCAGATATGGCAGCATCATCCCCACCTGTAATGCTTCCATCTTCCTCCAGAGGATCACTGATTATTGTGTTGTCCTCTTGTCTGGAGTTTGTTGTGTGATGATCTGCTGCTTCTTCTTGCACTTCTGGTACAGATACATTCTCAATATTGCAGGGTTCCAGATCTTGGAGCTTCTCAAAATGAACTCCCATTCCACTTGTCAGCTTTCCATTCTCGTGCTCTTGTTGCCAGGCAGGTTCTGCACTACCATTTTCTGAGTTAACTTGTTCAAACTCCTCAATAGAAGCAGGTTCCTGGTCCTCTTCCACACCCACAGACTCAGTCTCAGAACAACTGCTTGTCTTCTCAAGGTCATCTGATTTTGTTGATGAAGATTGAGAACTGAGGCTGATCTTCTCATGATCATCTTGCTTGTTTGACAGACATTCAGAATTTCCCTTGTTGACAGGAAGCTTTTGCTCTTGAGAAGAACCAACTGATTCACCCACAACTGAATTATCTTCTGCTGCTTCCATGCTTTCTGCAACATCTTCAGTGGAAGAAGAAGCAACTCCAACCGTGTCCTGTGTCGCAGTCTCCCAATCTGCAAGAAGCTTGTCATGATTACCTCTGAGATCAGTGCTGTAACTACTTTCCTCTGTGGCTACATCATAGTCAACCCCCTTGGACTCAGCTGTTGTGGAACTAGGAGTGCCAACATCGAAATCCGAAACCCTCAACCATTCCTCTGTCTGGAATGTATCATCAGAAGGTGTTCCCATCGAAGACAACAACATCCGATTCCCTTGCTCAGGTGTGTCCGGACATGATGTGGTTCCATCCGATTCATGAGACTCATCTGCGGGGATTGGACACAAAAAATCCTTCACTCAAAGAGAAACGATATTATAAAGAACACTTCAAAACCGCGAGATCACAAAACAAAGATCCTACACACAACAAGCTCTTGACGCATCGAAAGAGAAAAGAAAAAAACACGTCGACTCGCCTTTTAGAGCAAAGTTCAAAGCTTTTACACTGCAACAGACCGAAGGCAGCTTCTACAAGGCTTTACCTTCAACATCCAGAAACTACAAGAAACACTGGATCCTGAACCGAATAACGGAAATAGAACAGCAACCGCGACTGAAGAAAGCCGTATCCGGAGCACACAACCAAAGTAAGGCCAACTAGAAAACACACAAAGCTTACAGGCATCTCTGAATGAACAGAGAGACAGGAAACGAATCCAGCAGGCGAGAAACAAAACTAGAGCTTCTGCAATAGCTTCACGGTACCTGAACGATTACAGTACAGAATCGCTAAAAGAAACTACTCGTTCTAAGAAGAGAAGAAAAGAGAGCGACTCTGTACACAAACGATACCGACCGACACCGGAACAATCCAGAGAAGAACAAAGGGGAAAAAAAAGATCCAACGCCTTCAAACTTCCAAGACCCTCAGTCGCAGAAATTGTGGAGCATTACAGGAACTGTGTGTGCAAGAAAACATTTGCAGAAGCTGAACTAAGAATACAAGTGAAAAACCGCAAGACGGGAGGGAAGACGGACAAGAAGCGAAAACGGAAAGGAAACTAACAAAATCCGCCGTAAAATGTCTCAAAGCCAAGAGAGAAAAACACACACACACACACACAGAGACACATTCACACACCTGCAGAAACGGAGAAACCTGGAGAACTCCCAGCCCGCCGCTGGCGTCGTCTCTTCCTTGGACCCGGAGGCATTCTTCTCGCTGCCGGTCCTTGACTCCAAATGTCGTGCAGAAACCAAAATCGCAGTGCAAAATCCTTCCAAAAACAGACAGGGGATTTCAAAGCTCACGCAGGTTTCGTGCAGCAGCAGAGCTCTTTCTTTCTCTCCCTCTGTCTCTCTCTGCGTATCTTACCTCCCCAGCCTCGGCAATACCGAACCTCTTGTCTGACCACAGGCTCGGGATTCCGGTGCCGAAGCTCCGCTACGGAAAGAAAGAAAGGTCGCTAGATACCTAGAACGACAACGAGATCTCTTCGTCGGATCACACAGGATCTTACGGTGAGGAAATGGCCAACGCATGTGTGATTTATGTGACCATTTATCTAAAATTAAGAAATTACAAATTTGATTTTTTTTTCCTCTCCTGTTGACCTGGGGTAAGAGTTGGGGGGGCCTGGTAAGGGTGAACCTGCACGCCACACTGGTTACTTCATATTCTTCAGTGAGGCCTCTTAGTGGGCCAAATTAAACCCAAGAAATGCTAGATTTGGACTCAAAGACCCTGATTTAGTCTAATATTTAAAGGTGCATTCACACTTAATGTTAAAGTCAGTGTTAAGTGAAAATCTAGGTGGCATCTTAAGTGGCACCCAATGTTAAATAGGTGATTATTTAATATTAAGTAAATGTGAACATAAAATCTTAGTGGTTAGTAGGTTTAGGTTCTAAATGACTAGCTTGGTGTCAGGGGATGTAATACAAAAGTCATTAACACCAAGTGTGAATCCATCTTGAAGTATGGGATATTTATAGTATTTAGAAGCAATTTAGATTACTTACCATGGTACCAGTTGTGGCCCAAGGCCATTGTTTTATAGCCATTTTTTGTCCACTATAATTTATGGGTACCTTTCTCGATATCTAATTGACAACATTACAAATCGACCATCATCTTCATTTCCTAAATTCCTAATCCGACATCATTGGAAGTTGCAATAACCAAACCAACCAATACTTGCAATTGAGGTTTCCAAAATGCAACAACATCCACATTGGCCTAAGGTGGTGTGCTTCGTGTCGTACTAAAATGCTTTAGCTTTGTCTTTTTATAGCCTTTTTCTACTCCTCTCTATTTCTTTCAAGAAGAGAAAAAGGCTATTGGAGGACAATGGGGATTCCGAGATAAGTTTGAGCCGTCACTTTGATCCAGATCCAGGCTCCCAATGGGTACGAACATATGTAGTCCCCCCCCGCCCCCCTGGCCCCCTTAAGATAGTCCAAGAATTGAGACCAAAATTTTCAAAGACATTTGAAAGACCATTGTTTCAAATGTTTCCATTCACATTTCACTACACTACTAGTACCTTCACCTTCTTGAGTGAGGCGGGCCTTTTAGTGACCATATTTCACCCAGGAAATGTTAAATTTGGACTCTGGTTTACTCTTGGAATGAAATTGCTTGTAACCATGGTAACTAAAGAAAGACCATGGTTGCTTTGTTACAAGCAACCCCAACCAAAGACTCTTACCATGGTACCAGTGTAGGTGCTGCTTTACCCAAGCCATGTAAAATGTTGGTACATATTATGGGAGTTGCAACTCTTTTTTGTTTTCCTTGAATTTTCTTTTTCCAATTGGAATGTAACACCAGGCAAGCCCCGTCAGCTAACCCTATGAACTTTCTTTTGGGTGGGGATGGTTAGTTAGGCGACAGGTTGTTGTTGTTGTTATTGTTGCGCCTAGTCCAAGCAAATCCTCAAGTTTTAACATACCAAAATGATGTGAGCTTTTGACACTTTTAATGAAATGGAATATGAACACAAAAGGTTGAGAAGACAAATAGAATCCCAAAAGAAAACTAAAAGGGGGGATGTAGTGGCTTTACCCATCATGGGACTCAGGCAAGGGTGGTGGCCTACAAGGCTAGAAAGTCAAGTAGATGCCAACCTCACTCATAACTCTCCTCGGCTCCTAAACCAAAGATGCTTTGATTTTGTTTAGTAAGTGTGATAGAAACTTAGAGTTAAACAAATTAATAATCTAAAAGAAAAAAGTCTTTTGGGCCTTGGACTCTTGGAGTCCCTGAATTTGTAAGCACAATGATGCAAAAAACCCATCAACTTTGTTTATCTAAGCTATAGAAGATTTGCACTACTCAAACAAGCAACTATTCTTTTGGGTGGTCATGGGGTTTAGTTTGTTAAAAGTTGTAAGGTCTTAATCTCCCTTTGAATGGACTTAATTCTCATGCTGAAATGGCCATTCAGCAGGAATCCAGTTTCTATAGACTTACTAGATAGGGCCTTGCCAATTCTGTAATGTGTGTTTTATTTAATCTAGCACGTTGTTAATGCCAAGAATCAGCAAAGTTCATGCCCGTCGCTCTCTAGGCTAATACTTTGCCTTTTGTGTGGGTTGTGTACAAAATCATCAACTTGTTTAAGTAAACAATTGAAGATTTGCACATTTTGAGGAAGCAACTTATCTTCCAGGGTGTGGTGATCACACTAAAACTTAGGTAGATTTTTCCTTTTGCATGATATGGTGGCTCACAGGCTATCAATCAACATGTCAATGCCAAAACCAAGGAAAAGATGATACTAGCTTGTAATATAAGCAATATTATGACGACAGTGCTCACCAAAGTACCTGCACACCCATCCTCGGAAAAAGCAATGTCAAATTTCAATGTGTTGGTAAGAATTTATGACTTGTAGGAAGGTGTGGAGTTTCCAATGCTCACCAAATATAAAACAATTGGCTTCTTTGGATATATGGGAGCCGAAGAATCATGGATGTTATCATTGGTCCTAATACCATTCATCTCTCTCCATTAATTTCCTGTAGTAAGTGGATGTTCACATAGCTGATGGGCTGGTTGCAAGTGCATTTAAGCAAACCTCTAATTGACAGATGCATAATAAGGTTCAATTTAGTGGAACAAATAATGTCAATTACTTACTTTTAAATGTTAGAACTAATATAATAGAGTTATCCTTAAAGTCAGGCGATTAAGGGGCGAGAATGGCCAATTTCTGCATAATAGGGCATCAAACGCCTAACTGGGAATGAAAATTTTACAAAAGGAAATAACTGGGACCCAAACTAGTTTTTCCACCAATTTTGGTGGTAAACTGAATTTCATCCTGTTTTCCCTTTTTCCTGACCGCCTCCACTACTGCTACATATATTTTCACTGCTCCTACCTGTACAGTTACTATAATTACTCTGGAACCTTGTGCATTAAATGCTGAGTTTCAGCATTTGATACCCAAATTTAATAAAAAAATCATTACTTTGCAGATACCAGCGAAGGAGGGTATAGGGAGCAAAAGCAGAGGAGATAGGGGTGAAACAGAGGGTGACTTTATGGATAAATCTAATACAAGAAATAAGGTGAGTTCTAGTGAAGATAAAAAAATAACATGCTAAAAAAAGATGTTGAATGCATAAGGTACATTGCTGCAAACATTTTTTAATCTTTGTGTACTGAAATCAATCCATCATTCAACCAATGAGCTACCCCCACATATAGAGCAAACACATAGATACCAGCCGAAAAAGGCTGTAAATTCGTTGCTTTTGAATCTCATTGAGAAAGAAAGGACAAGTATGTATGTCATTGTGAACTGAAATCATTCAAAACAATGGTTAATTATCAATTCATAGTTTTAGAAATTTGAATTAATGGGTTCCAAGTACCAACACGCACTTTACCAAAATATGTAATAACAGATGACAAAACATAAAAAGAAACATGCTTTGAATGGCTGAAGATCTTGGAATGGTGGAACATGAATCGAAGAGCCCTGGAAGAAGAGCCTTTGGAAGACTGCTGTTGTGGCCATGGGAAAATGCACACCCAGCCAGCCCAGGGCTCTTCTTCTTCTTCTTCTATTCATGTTCCGTATTTCCAAAATCCCAGCTCCATTCCTCCAGGCTCACAGAAGTCTTCTTCCAATGGACCCACCGGATGACTACTACTGCACCTCGTCTGAGATTTTCAGTGCAGGGCCACATAGTGAGCACACTTGGGTGGAGCTGCTCTTATAACAATCTTTTGAAAGATGTGATGAAGAGATGATATAACTAGATATTCAATCAGCCTCATCAACAATTGAGAGCCTTTACATGGTGTAAAAGGGTGGACCAGAAGTTTTCTAAAGATAGGCAGAAGTTTACAAGGTGCAACATTAAAAATTGGTAAAGCCCACTCTGATGATGCTGATGGAAAGAAAATGGCAAACAATTCTTAAGAAAAAGTGTAAAACCACTTAATCACACACTTTGATTGGCAAACTCAATGTTTCATTGTATTTTTGTGAATCCTCGAATGTAATGTTGGACCCTATTGTCTTTGCCAGTGAACTGGCAGCTTAACACCATATTTCCTCTTATTCAGTGACTTTAACTCCAACTCAACTTGTGCTGAGGCATGTGATATTTTGGTGCTCAACAACAATTCATCTCAATATTCAAATTGATGACACACTGCAGGCCTCCTCAGGGCTGACTCAGGTTGCAGTAGGAGAGTGGGTACAATCCAGTACTCTTCTTGGGTGGTTATAGCACACAATTTAATTCAAAATTTCTAACCCGCAATTTATGTCAGTAAGCAAGATGGCAGGAGTCACAACATGCAGCACCTGTGTTGTGTGTCACACCAGCAGCAGCTGGTTGTCCTTCATTCAAGCCATCTGTAGTAAAATGGGTAGTAGGTACTCAAATGCTTATTGGCAAAGGCTTTTTGCTCTGGGTACTACTGACCTGGTTTCTTGTGGCTGGTGCAAAAATCAACTCCACACCATCTCTCTAAACAAGACTGGTGCAAAAATCAACTCCACACCATCTCTCCAAACAAGACTGAAGTATTAAAAGGCCCTGCCATTATGTATGTGCTGTGGTGTGTTATAGTAAAACTGTCTGCTGCTGCCAGCCAGCCAACAGCAACATTGGCCCCGCTCTCTAGAGTGCCTTACCCTACACATGAATTGGACATTGACAAGTGGTCTTAGGCTAATGTTGAAGTTGTTGGCATTATGGGCATAGTATGATGAGATATGTACAAGAGAAGGTCCCACTATGGAGGCCTTCCCGATTTGAGATCCCCCAGGCCTATCAGCCCAGGGAGGTCGAAAATGTGAAAGGCTCCCATAGCGAGACCTTCCCCTGCATAAAGCAACAATTTTTTTGCTTCTCTTTTTTGAAATGACTAATCCTAAAACTGGATCTTCTGAAATTCGGAAGGCCCAAAGTAGGCTGTATTGGGCCTTTCGAATTTTGAAAGATCCAGTAAACCAGAGGTAAATCTCAAATAAATATGAGATAAGTCGGAGAAAGTCAAACAAGATAGATTCAAGCTAGTGAGCAACTTGAAAATACAAAGGAAAAAAAAAAGTGCAGATGCTTTACGTGAGATACAAGCCTCTATTTACAAGTCACTGTTTTGCCTTGGCCAAGCCTGTGTATTGTGCTGAGTAGATAACTTCACAGATGAGTGCCTAACCCAACATAGACTAGTGGGAAATTGCATTCGGAGGGCACCTTATATCTAAGAATTTCCTTTCTTAAAAAGATGAGGGATGTTACACCTAATCTTTAAGTGTGGGAGGTATCTCATGCTTATTTATATGTATAAAGATCCCTCCTTCCTTCCCTCCCACTCTTAAGGGGTGGTAGTAGGCCTAAGAACCCTATCCCTTCCACACCTCTTGATTTCTGTATGTGTAAGTTCAAGCTAACCTTAGTTTAGGATAGTGCAAAAAATTTCATACTTTAGTTCGATTTATGTACATGTAGGTTCATGCTAACCTTCATTTCAAATAGTGGGAAATTTTTCATACTTTCTTTAAAGGGCACCCTATATATCCACGAATATCCTTCTTCAAAAAGAGGAGGGATGTTCCACCTACTCCTTAAGATCCCTCCCTCCCACTCTCAAGAAGTAGGCCAAGAAACCCTGGCCCTTCTAACCTTCACTTAGTGGTTTATGATCGGTAAAGGTCACAGGTGAGGAAGATTCCTAAAATGCAGGGTTGGTGGACATGGGTAATGCCAGGTCCAAACCCCCTTTTATTTTAGGAACGCCCCCGAACCTGGAGCTTTATCAGGACCTACCTAAACCCTACTTGTAAAGCCCAAGGCATATCAGCACAATAGGTTCTTAAGCCAGTCCCCAAAGCACTAATGTCGATATAGCAGGTCCCTATATTTGTACACCAAGCCTTATGTGGCTGTTTAAGGGGCATTCTTTATCTACACAGCAGCTCTACTTAGCAAAAGTGCTTTTGAGTGCTTTATGACACAATGGGAGTGCAATTCAATAGTCTCTATTCAGTGAATTCACTATATTTCCAACTAGGTCTATGCCAGGGAGATTAGTGAATTCGCTTAAAATCCAGTGAAAGCACTTTAGCAACTAATCGCATTAATGAATTCACTCCAAAATCCAGTGGAAGCACTTAACAAACAAATGAGACTAATGAATTCACTCAAAATCCAGTGACAACACTTTACGAACACATTTTATTGTAATGCAAGGTGAGGTTTAGGGTTTAGAAGAGTGAGAGTGATGAACTGTGACCAAAATTTCATCATAATTTTAAGACAGTGATAAGAGGTTGAGATTTTATGCTTATACAACAGTCACCTGTCTTGTACAATAATAATACTTGTTTCATTTTTAAATTGCTCCCCTGAACTGAAGTGGCTTTTTGCAGGTGCTGAGTGAACACAGATACTGTGTTCATTTCAGTATGACGACAAAATCCAGTAAAGATTGATTCCACTTCCAAAAGGATGAAAAGAGTGACACTAGGAAAAAGCAAAACACACATGATGACTTTGGCAGCCTTGTTGCTGCACCTTTAAAATTTTGAAAAACAAGCAAAAGCCACATTGGTCCCAAGCAAGTAATTGGGTCTTCAACTAAGTATCTCCTGGTGGGCAAAGGTGAACCAGCACCTACCTTCACCTTCTTGAGTGAGGCCTGTAAGAGGGATATACTTTATTAATCCAGGAAATCTTAAAATTTGGGTTCCAAGATACTGCTTTCGTATAAGGATTGGGGGTATTCATAAGCTTTCTAAGCAGCCCCCAAAAACAAATTAGGGTTTATGTGGTAACCATGGTACTAGTGTTAGGTGCTAGTCATGCACAGAATGCAAAGTTTTACTTCCGATCAAATTCACAGAAATCCAGAATTTTGACTTTCATTCAACATTAGGTTCATAACTTCCAAAATCAAGGAAATTCATTTGACCCATACCTACCTGAATTTTGTCGTGTTCAAGTGATCAGTGTGCTTGAGAGGCCCAAGCTCGCCATTCAAGAAGAGGCTTATGTTGTTGGACTCTGAATATTCAGGGGGAGACAAATAAATCATTTGAGCTACCATGGATACCTAGTCTAATATCAGTTGTCTTGTATCTCTGTAAGCTTCAGGAAAACCTGAAGCTGCTTTTTTCTCAGCAACAGCAGCAGCAACACAGAGAGACTACCCCCTCCTTCACAAGCTTTAGATGAAGGTAGAGATAGATCACTATGTTAGGGTTAATTGGGTAAAATCCAAAGAATCTGCACCAACAACAATCTATGGGTCCACCTTAAACATCACCCTGCTGTCTGTGGGGGTGATATTTATAACAGCTTTTTATTGGCCTTGCCTTGTTCCATCTCAAATCCTTATCCTGACCCAGATAGGGTCCCCCAGAGGTAGAATACCCTACTGTAGCTGTGTAATGCCAAGGTGAATGAATCTTGAAGGAATGGGGATCAGTATTTTATTTTTTTGGATTTCTTGAAGTAATAGGAGGGAGTGTGTAATATGGGTACTTCAGTCATTTTTTTAATAAAACAATTGGCTACTACTTTTTTTTTGTGGTTATATATTTGGCTATCATTTCTTTTCAAGGGCTAGAGTTTGGTTATTGTGTATTTTTATTGAATAGGCAATGTGGCAAATCAAGACATTTTAGAACTCTGAAACTGAGTGAAAGTGTTTGCCCAAGTGTATGCTACAAAGTCCAAAAGCAGTACTTGGGGAGTTGAACCCCGGTCTCAAACTTTGCCCAGTGCAAAGTAGTGTCCCTACACACAGCCCAACACAACCCACAAGTGCCAAGTTCCAACCATAAATCATGATACAAACAGCAAATAAAATACAAGAATTTTGAAGATTTTTTTTAAATCCCAAAGTTCAAACCCCACTCCAAATTCCATGTGGCACTCTTTGTTGACCATCAAACCTACAAGCAACTAATAAGGATTCAATAATCCTCAAAAACTCACAAATAGGTCAGAATTTCAAAAAAAAGCGCAGTTCCAACATTCATATTATGAGTGTGCATTGTGCACAATACACAAGGAAAGTTGCCCCCAACAAAGGGGACTTGGAATAAAACCTAACTGTCGATAGTAATGAAACTTCTACTTTCAAGAATCAATATAATATTGGGTCTTCATATTGCCCCACAAGATAATGGCCTCTTCAAATGGGAAGCCTTCAAATTTGTCAAACCTTTGCGCATAAAACTGAGTGCAAAGATCCAAATGACACAACAAGCAATTTTTAGCTTGTTTTTTATGAAAGCCACTATTGCAAAACACCACTCATCCTCAATAGACCCCAAGACCTGAACACATGTTATCTCAACCAACTTAATGAATTCTGAAAGTTTGATCTTGAGGATGGGAAAAGAAATAATCTTCGCCCACAATTGAGTGACTGGGTTTTTATCCTACAACTCCTTCAACACCAACTCATTGTTTGTAGGCATGGTCATCTTTAAAAATGAACACTACAAATCCAATTCATATGGATCAAGCAAAGCATCCACCCACATCCCATCCTTTCCCACTTTCCATCGGCTACAATAAACAGCCCTGATCACAATTAAGCACTGGTGGTGGTGGAACTCCTTTTCGACATTCTACAAGTTTTTAGCCTAGAAGTTCAAATAAATCACACCCAATGCCGACATGAGTTCATGATTTGGAAATCTGATCTCCAATTAATGGACTAAAGCTTAAGTAGAATCTTCACAACTTGATTTCATATGAGCCATGACCAAAAGGAAATATGGCCTCAACACAGGTTTCAAAGCACCTATTGCAAAACCATATTGGTTCACAAAAACATTAGCATTAACAAATTTAGTGATGAGACAATCAACCTCCTCGTTGTTCAAATCTTCACACCAACTCATCAGCAATTTCTTGTTAGTGAATGACTCAAGAGCTTTGAGTTCATCAAAAGCAAGATCGTCAAACTTGGTGGATAAATTAAAGTAAAGATGATAAAGGTCAAGTTCGCACACCTTCACTGCATCAATAAAATCACATACGAACACATCACAAGACTAAACAAACTTGATGAAGGTATGCACGAAATATAAAAGCAACAAAATTGCATGTAACCCTATAATTAATTCCAAGTCACAAAGCAAGTTCAAATTCTTAATAGCAGTGTTATTCCTTGACGCATCAACATGCATCTTTGCCATCAACGGTTGATACTACTACATAACACATTTCACAAGAGACAACATACTAATCCATTTCATCTTCACATTCCTAAACAATTTGTTCATGTTTTCTATGAACACATCACATAACTTCTAGAACTCAAGGAACTTTTTAAGTGAGTAAGAGAAAAAAACATACATCACTTGTAATAACATCTCCAATTGAGTCACCAAACTGAGTTTCGACAGTACCAACACAACCAAATTCATCCAATGACAAAATAGTGGATTCCAATCATGAATGGAACAATTGTCTCTTTCGTTTTAATAATCACACCAATGCTAGCACCTTGGAAATAATATTATTGTCACAACCCATGGAGATGAGCTTCAATTCCGAATCCTTAACACCCACACCTTCAAAGGAATCCTAGGATCATAACATTAGCTAAAAGACATTATCAATTGTCCTTTACACATCAACTTTTTCCACACAAACCAGAAGAAAGATTTAGTTCCAATCCTTAATTGCATAAAGGTGCAAAGAAATCCAAGAGGCACTGTCAATTGTTGTCACTTCATCTGCACTCACTTATAAAAAATTAACGACATTAATAGCATCACAAGTAAACTGCAACAAAACTTGGTTCATTGACTCAACAATATCCCAACCTACATAATATGTCTACTATTTTTTGGGTGTGTGCTTCACCTTAAGCAAGTTGAAAAGATCCTTCAAACTTTCAAAGTTTGTCATAGTTCAACCCCTAAACAACAAATGAAAGATAGCAACAAATTGGACGAATTTTTGTTTCTGGTCTTAGGGAACCTCCACAACGACAAGATCAAGAATTGAAAAACGATGCATGGTAATGTAATTTTTTTCATTTTGTGCATGTTGGCTTTTAATATTTAAATAAAAAGAACGAACTTCTACTCCTTGTTTTGAAACCTTGGCTTTGCACCTACCAACCTGTTTAAACAAATTATCAAGCTTAAGCAAGAGCAATTTTTCCTTCCCTTCGACTTTTGTGCAAATTGCACACCAAACCTAATGCACCTTACATGTTTCATCTACTATTAATTATGCCCAAGGAAGCTTCATAACCCATCGATCCTAAAAATGGCAACTACATTCATGATTACACTTCTTTTTTTTGGTTACAGGACTCTAAGATTCTAGGCTTGGAATAAGAGGATTAAGGTTTCAACAATCATCTCAACATCTGCACTCTCTACAATTGTTGTGACATCAACATGAAAAAGGAAAAGCGATTTGAACTTAAAGTTATTGGGGATAGTCAAAGGAGCCATGGATGATGGTGAACGTATACTATAAGAAATCATGTCCATCAAATCACACTACCTTACAACTAAAACTCAAAAAACAACTCATATACAACTATTATGCAATATTTCTTTGGTATTACAATTAGTGTGCAACTATCCCCTTAGAATTGTAGTGTATTAATATATAAATTACTACGTTTAAAAATTGATTACTTGTATTATAGTTGCAAGTGAATTGAAAATGGGTCTTTTATACAATAATTTATGCACATCGTACATATAATGTAGTCAACCATGTTTGATTTTTCAAGAATTGCATTGTAATTACATTTGGCAACATTATAAAATTGTTGTAAATGTGTCATTAAAACAACAACTATGTTACAACTGGGTACAATGTATATACATGCGATCATGCCATGTGTTCACATTTCCATCACCCATTATGAAATACATTTGCAACTAATTTTCAATTATGATTCCCATTGATACAATTAACCCAGCCACTAGTGCACCACTACTAAAGTATTCTATTCAACTATGTTATGACTATAATACAACTATTTATAACTTAATAGAAATATATATTCATCAGTTATTTATATTTTCATCATGTGTGTTTCATTTTGAATGATTTAAAATGTTATGGGAGTGTTACGTCAAGCTTTAAAAATCATATTTGAAATGCAAAGGAAAAGAAGTAATGAAAAAATAACAAAAAAAGAAATAAGCTTTCCAACTTACAAAAAAAAAAATTTTCTTTTTTTTTCTTCTTTGGATCCCTCCTACTTTCAAACCTCATAACTTTTTTTATTTCTTATTTATTTTAAACGATTTAAAATGTTATAGGAGCACCACTTGAAGTTCTACAAATCATTATTGAACTTTAATAGCAATAGAGCAACATAAAAATATTTTTTTAGGTGTTTAGGAACTGGCCTTTGGGCATTCGGTGGTTTTTTTATAGTTTTTGACCCCTTCTACTTTGGGGGGCCATAAATTTTTCAATTTTATTCCATTTTTGACAATTTTTAATGCCCCAGAAATGCCAATAGGAAGGGGTCAAATTTTGTTTGGACACCCAAAAAAATGAAACCCTCCCCTTAGATTTAGCTTGCCTTAAACGTTTAAGTGTTATAGTTGCAATTCAATTGCAACTTAATTTGCAACTAAGGAACAACTAAAAGATTTAACCCATATGTTTTATTTTCGAATCCCATGTTACAAATTATATAAAGAAGGTTTGTTCTTTTATATTCCCACATTAAAATACAAGTGTCATTTTGAGATGAGTTCAAAAAAACTTAACCTAAAAGCAAAACATAAAATTAAAAATTAAATTCATGGTTATTTTTATTTTTTACTTACCTATGACCTTAGGTAGGTAGGTAGGTAGGTCCTAGGTAAATACGTAGGTATGTAGGTTTTAATATCTACCAACCTACCTACCTATGGTTATGTACAACCTACCTAAATACTAAAATAAATATTCTTATTTATTTATTTATTCCAAAATATAATTAATATGCCATGTGGAAAAAATTATTGTGCCACATGTCACAATTTCATACCATCATTAACAATCATAATGAACAATGGAGATCAATATTTTGAAAAAAAATTATGTCAAAAAATTTTCATAGTGCCACATGTCGAATTTTAATAGATGGATGACAATCAATGACGTTAGCATGACATCATGGGTGTAATTATAATGGAGTTGCATAATAGTTGAAAATGAGTTGTTTTGATTGAATTACAATTGAGTTGCAATGAGTTGCACTGTATATACGATGAGTTACAACTTTACAACTCATGCAACTTGTTTGTTAACACTCACAACATATAAATATAGTGAATTACAAGTGTCCTTTACAACTCAAAAATTGAGTTACAAGGCTAGTTGCAAAACACTCCTTTTACTCATAGTGGTAATTAATAAGATCACAAGACCAAAAAGATCAAAAGACTAGAAAAAATATCAGATGAAGATCAAAAGATAAAAAAAAGATTTTAAAAAATGCATGCAAACACAACACAATGCAATGTGCACACACCCAATGCTTGAACACCCAAAAGATTAGCGAACTATACTATTCAACACCAATCACAACTCACAATAGAAAAAAAATACGAAATGAAAAAAAATGAGCACCTTGGTGAGTAGTTGAACTTCATTGTATATTGAAACTCAATTGCTTGCTGCTAGAACTTGGAGTTGCAAGCTTCTCTCCACTCTATTGTGTTTGTGTGCATCTTTTCTTAATTGAAGCTTGAAGAATAAGCTTGAAATTGATATAGCCCCCAAATTTGAAAGTTTTAAAGTACACAATGGCACAAAATTATGGGATCCATAATAAAATTAACTACATTCTTTAGTACATAGTACATACTAATGGCGACAAACTTCAACAAATTTGTAGCAATGGCAAAAGGATAGGAGGAGAATGTAGGTAAATGATGAAAGGTTTTAGTAGAATGTACATAAGCAACAAAAAACACTTGAATGGAAGGAGATGGCTTGGTGATATGATTGCAAACAAACGGCGCAGTGCCACTATATGTTGCTTTGAAACCCTAGCTTTTGGCAAATTTTTATATTTTTTTCATTTTTTTGTCACATATATACATGTCACTAACCTTTTTTTCATTTCACCATTTGGCAAAATTTTGCCACAAAAAAAATGTTGGTGGGGATTTCAAACTCAACATTGAAATAAGATTTGTGAGCAAAATCAAAAGTCCATGCCATGTAGCCCAACCATAATACCGTATGAAAAGAAAAACCCTTGTATATAAAAAAAACCAAGATGGGAACCCATCCACTAGAAATAAGAAGTACAAGGCAAATAAAAGCACAAGAACACATGTCACAAAAGAACATAACAATCAAGACATCACTAATACACTGATAAAATAGAAGATTGTAAACTAAAAAGGTGTCATTTGCCACAAATCAGCTACCAGTGAAATTACATTAGTTATAATGTGTGGAAGAAATGAATAAGATTTTTCAAATGCGGCATCATATTGAAAAATCATAATGGCTTACGAACGTTAAAGGACTATGGACACATGTTATTGATAATAAAATGAACATTATGAAAATTAAAAAAGATCGCTAACAACAAACTATAATGGCTTAAGCACAAAAAGTCAAAAAGGAGTTGAAATGTAAATGAATGACCATATGGGATGGTCAATTTTGGCAAACAATTATCAAAATGAATTCATTTTAGATTATAAAGTCATTTCAACATTTGAAGTTAAAGTTTTGAAAGGTTAAAATTAAAGTTTATTGGATCCTCAAATATTTTGATTATAGTTATTTAATTCATGTTTTTTTGGTCATTTTTTTTCATCTTTATGGTTAATCCATAAGACTTTTTGAAATATTCAAAATTGGAGTTATTATTCTAATTTTGGTTTAGATTTAATTGTGTTTCCATTTTTTTAAACTACAAATATTGTTTTCTCTTCCTACAAAATGTGAATCATTACCAACTAGAATGTTTTATGCATATGCAAAGTTGGAAGAAATGAGACAACTTGCGTTGTGAAGCTTAGCCTAGGAGCTTAAGTTTGGTTTTTAATTAATTATTAGTGAATTTGTTATTAACAATTTAATTATTAGTGAATTTGATTAACTACTAATGAATTCACTTGTCTATAACAACTAGTCCTTGTTCATTTAAGGGTTGGCCATTTTCACCATTGGTAAATTTGTACAACTTCATTAAAAATCTAGTGAAACACATAGTGAACTTGAACATATATTGTTGTAGTGAACTAGGAGTGATTTGTATTAATTGGTTCATTGGTGTGTTCACAACTTTTTTTTTGGAAGGAACCATATTGATTGGCCCATCATCAAAAAAATTGGAACATTAGGCATTACGCAATAGATGCAATTCTTTGGACCCTTGTCACAAAATGTAAAAAATGTGCTCCCTATAACTCACCTTTTCAATCTATGTACATCAAAATACCATATGGGATAATTTTGAGGTGCTTCATAACATCTTGGGGAACAACTTGGAAACTTGGGGAACCTTTTGAAAACCACGTGGGAACAAGAAAAAAAAAATCCCTCCACCCATTTGCCCCCAAAAAAATTGGACCCCTAAATGCATGGCCTCATAAGTGTATGTTGAGCCTTCTCACTAGTTGCATGAAACTTTTATTCCCAAAACTATTTGTCACCATTTTTGGCTTGGGCTAATGGTAGGAGCATGAATTATGGGAACATAGTGTAAGGTCTCCACTAAGGTTATACAAGTTTTTAGCATATTTTTTTGTGAGGATTTAACCACAATGTTGTATTAAGCTTACAAGTTTATAGAAAGGAAAAAATGACTTACATCTAGATCTTTCCAAGATTTTCAATATATACCTTCTATTTTGCCAACCAAAATTAGTATAGATAGCTCAAATCTCATATAGGCCTCATGTGATAAGCCCTTCTCTTATATGTAAAACATTCCAAGGTTTTTTGCTTTGTATTTGAATGCACCTCCCCTCCTAGAAGATTCATTTGTTGATTGAAGGAACCTTTCAATGATCACATGCAAACTTTCCATTATTTTAATTTATTTTAAATTTTTGTTTTACATTAGGAAGGCTTACTCCAACGGGCCTCCCCTAATTTTTGAATGTTCACCATTGGTCAATTGCCCTTGAAGCTACAACCTTCAAATTAAAGGAGGTCCTAACAAGTAAGCCTTTCCTTATAATTTTTTCTTTTCTTTTGATGTGTGTTTTCCATTTTTTATTATTGTTTCATTCATAGAGAGATACATAAAGACTAGGTACATTATGTTAAGTCACACATCTAATCTAGGAAACTTTGGTGAAACAAACACAACAACATTTGATGTCAAAATTGAATGTTTTGTGTGAATTCGACCACATAAACAATTACAAACTCCAAACTCCATAAAAGGCATTCAACGATGAATATAAATTTTAAAGCACAAATGAAGGAATTTCACATAGTGAAGATGAAAAATTTAACTACACAATACATATTCTCAAGAAATATGGGTCAGGACCAGTGTTGGAAGGTGATTTGCATGGGTGTTTTAAAACTAGCAGGTTTGGTTCTGAATATCAAGATAATGAACCTTAATATTACTACTACTAGTTAAAATTTTAGAACCTTGTACGCACCTTTATATTAAACCTAGTTAGAAGAGCAAAACTTTGTACTTGCCTCTACTTAGGCATAATATAGACTCGAACCCATGCTCTCTGTCTTTTCCTATCTAGGTTTAAGGTTTTGCTATGGTCTCAAACCTTTCATTTATTTATCATTTATCATTTTTTTTGTTTAAGATTTCTTTCGGTTACACTTCCTGCATGTTTTCGTCTTCTTCTTCCTTTTTATTTTGTTGTTGCACTTTTCATTATTTTCTCTCATGATCCACACATGTCTAAAAGTTTAATTGGTTATGGAAGAAGGAAGGAGTCAAGACCATCTTTGAAAAGGAATCAAGATCATTGTTTGTCCCTTTTGTCATTGTAAAGGAGTGTAAAATCTAAAATTTAATTAGTAATGGTCTTGTGTGAGAGTGGAATTTAAAAGAAGCACATTAACTTTCTTTTTGTTCCCGCTTATTCATGGCTTCTTCTTCACAATGATTCTAATGTGTTTGTGAAAAAAGAATATAAATACTTAGGGGGGAGAAAATGAAAAAGAAGAAATGAAAAGTGTGTGTTTGTGCAAACTATAAATTATTGTAGGCTGTTCAAATTATTTTTTATTGGTGATCTTGAGCCTTGCCACCTCATTATAATGTGTCCTAATTGTTGGCCTAATCCACATCATTGTAATGATGTGGTGAGTTGTGAATGTGAGATCATGATTGATTTGAATGCTTTTAAACAAAACACTACAATTTTCTTGAAACTTTTGGTTATTAGTCGCAAGGTGCACATTTTTGCAAACATGATAACTTGCATGTTTGCATGGTTTGGTTTATGGGGTATGATGTTTAATGCAATTATTATATTAGGATTTAGGGTTTCCCTTCCTTATGGTTTTTTGGGTCTTTTCACATAATGATCTACACAAATTTTTAATCAATACGAATATGCTCTTAGACCAATATGTCAAGAAATAAATTGAAAAACATATCTTGAACCCACGAAGTATTCTTATGTAAAATAGGTTGGATTGTGGTCAATGAAGCAAAGAGAAGTTGATCGAAGGAGTTGTATTTTGTTTCAAAGAGTTGATCACATCAAGAAGTACTTGTTGTTTCAACTCCTTAAGTAGATTATTTGTATTCTTTGATCAACTTTTTGTCTCTCCCCACTTTCCTATTTTTTGCAATAACCACATGTAGGTTGTTCACTTTATTGGGTTATTTCCTTGTCAACATCATGCCAATGAAGGCCTTACTAGTGGTGGTTTGATCTCCTTGCAACAAGAATTAAACTACATGTAAAAAATGTATCTTTTGCAATAATTGTAGGTTAATAAAGCAAAGATCAAAGCAATTACATTATTATTTTTTCGTATTTCCACAACCATTGTAGGTCACTATTAACTAAAATGATTGATATCCATGCATGCATTTATCATATAACACTTTGACTAATGAACTTCTAGACTCAATGGCTGACTTGACAATTTCGAAATCCTATGAACCCTTTCCACCTTTTATATATGAGTTATGATATTGCAATGAATTTTGTTGATGCATATTTGTGTAGATTTAATATTTATAATTGTGGTTTCTTGTAAGAAAATCTACTTAATGGCATTTTGATACTTGAAGTTGAAGCTACCAATCCAAAGTTTTTTCTAATGTTGAAGATCATGTTGTTTGATGCTTACAAAGATTGGAATCAACTATTGTGTTTTATTCTTCTATTTCACTTGATGTTGTTTTGAAATGGGATATGGTGGTATGTATATTCATTTTATCTACAACAACCTATAAAGTAATCAATTACAAAGTAACATGCCTATTTCCTTACCAAACCTAACCAACCTCCAAATATTATGCTGAATCATTTGATAGTCAATTATTTCCTATCTATCAAACCTCATGGCAAAAGAACCCAATTATTATTTTCCAAGAACATTTAGTGTTTATTATTTTTGGTCTAGTGTTGTGTATGTTTGTTGTTTTTTCTTAGTTTTTCTTTTTCCTTATGTTGTTTTTTATTGTTTGTGTTGCATTTATGTAGTTTAAGGTGCTTATACTTTCAATGGCATCATAAAATGCTACTCACATTATAGTACCAAAAATAATTGATGGTGTAATTGATGAAAATGACAATGATTTATTGTTTGCAACTAAAGATATTGGATCACATCAAACATCCAATATGGAGGTAGATGTAGCTTGGGTGTTGTTTGCTTCACAACTTATGGCCAATTGGAAATTTTGGTATCTTTTTCATCATGTGTCATGTTATTGGGGTTTGTTTGTTGTTAATGATGGTGAAAAGATCAATTCATACAATCCCCAAACCATGTGATGTGTTATGTGTCATCATTGTTTTTATTTTGGTTTTTATTATTAACATGTTAGTCAAAATAAACAAAAGACAAAATTGTCATTCGTTAGATCAAACCAATCGTTTATGCCAAAAACTTGACTATTTTTTATTAAAATGATTGTTTGAAATGACTAAGATGACTAAAGTGATTAGTTGACATGGTTGTTTGAAATATTGAGATGATTGAAACTATTAATTGACATGGAATTATTATTATTATTTTCTTTTTTAGATTAAATTTTGGATGAATTCAAAATCACATCAAACCTTTGATTCCATTCTAAAAGAAATTCAAGTTTTACGAACTTGTGACAAATTGACCACCACTTCATATGGTGATATATATTGTTGTTGCAAAATAAGTAAATACATTTTTTTAACATGACACATTGAAACCTTATAATATAATTAGGTAATTTCACAATGACTTTTCTTTACACATGTACATTTTTAATATCATTATTCAATTCATTTCATTTTTAGTTTGATAATTACATTGAAATTTATAATGCCTTTTAATTAAAAATTTCTAAACATTAAATTATTTTAAATATTATATATCTTTGGGGAAAAAATATTTTCATTATAATTTTTATTTAAAAAAATCTCACAATGAAGTTCATTTCACTTTGAAAATTATATAACTGAAATTCACATTTCTATAGTTTTGTAATAAAAGTTATAATTTTAGCTTCTTATTTTTATATTTATTTTAAATAAATTAGCTTAAATTTCACATGCACGTTAGTTATATTTTTATTTAATAAATTAACACTCAGTTTGATCTTTCATTTTCTAACATTTCATTTTGTTATATTTCAAATGTTGTCCCCCAATTTTAGTTTTATTTGAATAATTAAAACAAGAAATGAAAACATGATCTTTGTTTTAAATTTTCATTTTTTTGGTAATTCCACTCAAAAAAACATTTAAATAATATTTTTATTATTCTAGTATTGTCATGTCATCAAAAGTAGCATTACAATCATATTGGGATGATTGATTTGAGGCACATTAGTCAAATCAAACAATTTCACATGAGTGCCATATACACCACATGTCCAACATAATGTTTGTTTTGATTGATAATTAATTCTTTCAGTTTAAAAAAAACTTAATTCTGATTTTAGTCAAATTGAACATAATAAATGATTTCAAACAAATGGACTTAATTCTATAATCATGTTAATCACAATGCTACTAACAAAAAAACCATGTTTTTGTAGTAGTGCATGGTGCTCCAATGGATGTTGATTCTAGGAATTATGCCCATGGGAAAAACAAAGGCCTATGAACTTCAACAAAGACCTTGGTACAAGCCCTTTGAGAAAACATGTTGCTAATCAACATGTAGAAGAATATGAAAGGTGAGGGTTGTTGGCATAGTAAATGATAAAAGATGAAGGAAAAAAATGAAAGAAAAGGAAAAATGTTCTTCCTTTTCAAATCACAATTGTTTTTGGTAGTAGTTCACATTATAACAAGTTAGACCTTACATAAGAGGCATTTCTTGAGGATCCATTGTTGTATGCCACAAAAGATATCAACCTTTATCTTTTATTGAAAATCCATAGCTAAGACACATGGTTTTATGACAACATGTTTTTTTTGTGTTTCTTTTTCGACACCAACTAATGGTTGAAGTTCTCCAAAGTGTTATGTAGAAAACCAAAAATAAATATGTTATTCCCTTTCTTACATCATGTGTTACATGCAAAACTTCATTTGATCTTTGTACATCTTGTGTTAAATGTGACACATTTGCAATGATTGTGAGTTTTATTAATAGTTCTCAATAACCCACAAATGTCACTATTGGTTTATTTGAAGTGCACAATATTAGGATGGTAGCCATGACAAACCAAGTAGAAGTGTTATGAAATACTTTTGGTCTTCTTGTCAAAGTGATTGCTTATGTCAAAGATGAAAGGTCAAATCTTTCAACCTTAATAAATGCGTTGACAAGTGTGATTTCTTGTTCTCCCTTTCAATTACCGTGCCATTTTTTTGGTTCATGTTTTAGACATGTCATGTCAAAGGTAACCTAGTACACTACTTATGATGCTAAATAATGCAATGGATTTTCAAAAGTGAACTTGAAAGTTACCTAAACATTATTGCAAAACAAAATAACTTGGACCAAAAAATTAGAGAAGGGGAAGCAAGAATGGAAGGATTCTTGTATTGTTGCAAGACTATTAGTGTGCATGTTCAAAAATCTTGTGAAAACACGGTTTACCTCACAAGTCATCTTGTTCCAAGAGACTTTTCCATATCAAAAGGTAATTTTAATTTGTTATGGGCAATAATAAGCTCTACATCTTTCATCCAATATGCTAATGTGTTAAACTCGAGCTATTGTTAAAAAAAGAATTGGTACCTTAAGGTCAGTTGTAAAATGATGTGTCTTAAACCAAAGCCAAGACTATTCGTTGTTATTTGATGCATTTGTGTTAACTTTCACATTATGTATTATCATGAAGAGTGAACGAAAGCCAACAACATGTTGACTATCATGCTCGACCCATAATTCAAGAACATGAAAATTATACATGGTTTTATGTGTAATTGTGTTGCAATTAAAATTGTTGCAAATATGATATTAAATTGGTGTATCTATTTTTAATATACATATATTTTTATTTGAATCTTATGAAAACATCAATGGAGGCAACAAACAATGAAAATGATGATACCTTTTTTGGGCAAATTGTCTCCAATGATGTTGCCATCATCCTAGTCCTAAACAATGAGCTAACATCAATTATATGAACAATCAAATGTGGGATTGGCCAAAAAGTTGAGTTGTAAGGAATGCACAAATGCCCAAACTTGAACATTGCAAACATTCAAATATTACTAGAATTGACAATTTCAACAAAGTTGTTTAAAAATGCAAGTGGCAATTAAAACTTAGACTTAAAATTTAAATTTCATTGCAAAATTAAGTTTAGTCTCAATAACAATTATGGCCTTTTATAGTCTGTATATTTCAATTCTGTATTTTTTAAATGAAATCCAAAAATTCATCAAATGTTATTCGTGCGCATTGAAAGTCCATGTTGGAATAGGTCTTTCAAATTGATATCACTCTCATGTTTGATTATCATTATGTATGTTTTATTGTCTCTATTTGAAATGGAAAGTGGATATTTTGATTTTACATCTCATTAGTGAAATCCAAAATTCCATCAAATGTCTCTCAAGTGCATTGAAAGTCCATGTTAAAATGGATATTTCAAATTGATATTACTTTCATGTTTGATTGTCATTGTATGCATACCAACACAAGTGAGCAAGATGTCATAAATTGTTGACATCTCCCATTAGGTTGTGACAAATTTTGATCATGGTCCATTGAGATTAGAAGATACCAAAAGCCTTATCCACATCTTTTTGAACCCTTTTTCGCATTTGAATGAAATGTTTTCTTTTTTTGTCATGTACCTTGTGTATATAGTATATAATCTATATGAAGAAGCTCCATTTTGTGTAAGTGTTGTCTACAAGATAATAGTACCACATGTAGGTAAATTCAGTAATTGTGAATTCCAAGTTAATTGCTTTGTGGATGTTATTAAATCTACCAAGACGGAAACCTATAAAGCACATTCAAATCATTGTTGCCATTGGATAAACCAATGAAATGTGTGAAATGCATAGTGATTGATTTGCTATTGTTCCAAAATGATGTTCACGATTGTATTTGTTTCCACCTTATTTTGAAACTACCTTTCCTATGCACAAGACATTTTTCCCAATCCCAATGCATATAGTCTATAAATACATGAACATTCTATAGAAAATTCTATTCTCATTTATCCTCATTTTCTTTATAACATCTACCATACTCAAGGTTGCATCAAATAGTTGGACTCAAAGCCGCCTCAAATTGATTGTGAAATGATTTTATTGTCACACTCTCAAATAACATGTAACAATAATGTTTAACATATGTAACCACACCATATGCAAGCATGTGTAATGAAACAACACATTTCTAGATGGAGGAAAACCTCAATTTATTCCAATATCATTTCAATAAAATCATGTAACACACATCATCCATAATTCAAAGAAATAATGCCATGTTCATCTAATATTGACTTCCAAACAATCTCTAATCATAGACAAGTGTAGGTGCAAATTAATCAAGATAGATAAATGACTATGCTTGCCTCTTTGTCTCTAATATCATTTGGAGATCATTTAGGCTTGGATCCATCACAAGACATATTGTAGGCTCCACATTTTTTTCCACCTTTGTCCTATTCAACTCATCGTGGAGTTGTGCATTGAACTTGCCATTCATCCACCTCTAAAAAACCATATGATCAAAGATGCACTTTCAACTAAACTCTTTGAGTATAGATGTGAACATATTGAAAATTGCAACTCTAAGATGCAAGTTGTGAGGAGCTCTTGAAAACATTATCATTGCATAGTAGATGTTGCATGCAATTTAGTAAATATAGTTCATGAAGGAGTTTTTGAAGTTATTATGACATAGTGGAGGTTGTGTATACAACTTTAGCAAGTACTTTGTGCAGGAGTTTCTTAAGGGTATATCACATAGTGGAGAGTTTGCACCTAACTCCAACTCACAATTTTGTGAGGGAACTTTTGAGTTCAATGTTGCATAATGAAGGTTTACAAGTTCATCCAATATGTGGTTCATTCATTTGGGAACTCTTGAATTTGGTGTCACACAATGAAGGTCACACTAAGCTCCATAACAATTGTAGGTCATGAAGGAGCTATTACAATTGATGTGACACAATGGGTCACACCATGCCATGTTGATGGAAACATGAGTTTTACATGCCATCTTACTCATGTTATGCATTGGGGTCAAGTGAAAAAGATATGAACCCAAGTGTATATGGGTTTGTAATTTGTTGTTAGATAGTCCTTTTATGGACCCAACTTTGAACTTTCTCTTATACCTTTGAAGTTAAAAATCTACAAGGTAATTGTCATGATTGATACATTATTGATGTCCATAAGTTATACACACAATATATGTCAATATTTAGAGGCATCCAAATTTACAAAGTTGATTTTCCCTAAAGGGTGCATTTCTTGCCAAAGGAGCCAAGGATGTGTTGATTCGCATAAATTCTTACACCCCCATGACTTTGAAAAATAATTGCATGAATCATAAGAATTGGAATCTAATGAAATCAAATGCATAATGTTCTTATATTTGTGGATTTTCACCTCAATTTTTTGTGTGTAATTCCAAGATGTTTCATTAGTCAGAAAGTGAATAGAAATTAGTGTACAATTTGATATTGATTTCAGCCTAAAACTTTTAATGTCCTTTATCCGTGTAAACTAAACCAATAATTATGAAAATTTGTGGATCATCATGTATTGATGAATATGAAGGCCTAGTATTGAAAAGAACTTGAACTTATGTTTTGATTTTTTGATTATATATATAATCGAACATGCTTTGACCAATAATATTACAAAATTTGAATAATTTATTTGAAACAATTTTTTTATTGTTGTATAGGTGAAGGCATGGTTGTATTTTCATGGATATTGGGTGTGCTATATAAAATTACTTGAATATATGGTGAATGTGTTTTGTTGCATTTAGAATGATTTTGAAGAATGTTATGTTTGATAAACTTAAAGTACAATATGTCATTGAAGGTTTCAAATAATGTTTTTATAAAAAAGTTGAGGTGTCTACTTTTGTTAATTTATTTAAAGAATAAGCATTCAGTAAGTATACATAATTTAATTTAATTTGAAAATTCATGAAAACACATATAGATTAAACATTTAAAGTTGGCACTATCATCTTTCTATGAGCTCTAGCCAATACATGGAAGTCACTTTTCAAATGTGATAAAATATAATCTTTACAAAGGACATGTTTTTAGTACTAATAGTTCCCCATAATGTGTCTACACTCTAATGATAAACATGAGAAAACATATTTTTTATAATGTTTAAAATTATTAACAATTTAATAGATAAAAACAAAAGGATTATAAAATTTAGACGTCCCACTTGGTAAGTAATCAAGAAACTTGAATGACTACCAAATAGATTATTTGAATTTTTTTGATATTATGAAATCCATTTTCCAAAACAAAAAACCTTCTAAAACCTATTATAAAAATCTAAAACACTGAATTTTATTTTATTCTTCAAAGTCTAGAAAATTAGGGCCATTTATCTCACAAAAATCCTTTGTATGAATTGAAAAAAAAATTAGGTCGAAAAATGTGGAATCCCCTTCCACTCCCCCCCATTCCCAAGCACACCCCTAACAACATCAATTCACATTGACCAATGACAATAACACATTTTTAAACATATCGTTACCATTAAATTGAAGTGAAACATGGAATTCTATTATTTTATAAATATTTTTACATGCTCAAAGAATATCCACTTTGAAAACATTGTTTGAGTTCAATTGTCAAATTTTTAAATTTCAATGTGCATTTGTGGTTTATTCTTGTTAAAAAATGATGGATAATAGAAAAAAAATGATATGAAGTTTGTTAATCAAGTGTGATTATGTTGCTTTAATGAAATTATACCAACATTAAAAAAAACATGATTTTTAAATTCTTCCTCATTGGATAATTAATTTACCTAGTGGCCTAATGTTATATAGTTTTGATCATTTATGGCAACATCAACTTTTAAAAGCCTCATAAATCAAAATTTAGTTTTTGTAGAATTTCAAATGGTTGTGGGTGAGGTTTCAATCAAATAACTACATGCACTAGGCCTCTAGCTAGTGAACCTAGATACCTACACTTACGACTTGCACCAATGAGATGGTAGGAATCATAGGTGGGTAAAAGGGGGTTAACTTTGAAAACTTTTTAATGAGTTGACCCAAGATTTCAAGCAATGTGACCTCTTTCAAATTGTTAGCTATTTTCAAGGATCCTCACATTCACATTCCAAAAATTGCAAGGTTTCATTTTTGTTTGAAGAACCACATGAATTTTTTTAATCCACACCTAACTTGGTCATTGAGAATGCCATATTAGGATGCATGCATTAGTGTCAACTGAAAAGTTTTTTTCTAGCTCAAGAAGCTTGAAATCCAACCTTGGGAAATCTTGTATTGCCTCAATCTAGTTTTGTTATTTCATCATCCTTTGCTTGCAAATGGGAACCAAAATGTTGCATGAATGATGGGAAACATGCATTCAAATGACTCATTGCAACCCAAACTTGAAGGAATCACCATTTTCATCCGTATAGTATATTTTATAGATGGTGATTGGGACTACATCAAAGTGGCACAACTTCCAAGGACTCCCAAGTGGGGAGTTTTGAAATTCCCAAAACTTCAAATTTTGACTCTTGTAATTTTGTAAGCTCATAACTCTTACATATCTAATTCAAAAGATCTCAAGGATAAATTTCTGCCCTTGAAAACAACTTTCCAATATTGTATCACATGTTCTAATCCTACATGTTTTGGCCCTTTTGTCAAACATTTTAACCATCAAAAATCGAACTATTAATTTGATTGTCAACCATTCATTGGCCATAATTTGTGTTTGAGATTTTAAAATGGGGAATCTGACCCACTTGTGGGAGTGTGCTTAAATTTTTAGACACTTTTCTAGCCCACTTCCCTTGTCATGTTTTAACCTTGGTCATGAGCCTCAAGCTAGGATCACACATGTGATAATATGAAACCATAAATGTTGGTGATATGAAAGACCTTATAATTGTCAAAAATTTGACCTTAATTGTGGTTGATGGAACCATAATCTTGTGCTTTGAGTGCCTAGGGAAATCACTTGCATTTTTATTCAAACATCTTGCGAAAAAAAGGTGCAACTAATTCATTAAAAGGTAAAAATTATGATTTACTTAAATGTAAATAAGGTGTTTATAATTCATTATGAAAAGATACCAAAAATCTATTTTAAATATTTTCAAATTTAATAAGACATTCCTTCAATATTTCACTATTTCATAACATACCAAAGAAAAACCCTTTTTATTTCAAATATTAGTGTTTATTGGTGTTTCATTAAATATATAAAGAGTAGCCCCTCAACCCTCCTCCCCTCCCCCCCAATCATCACCATTGTGGCATTAATCATTCACCAGGAGTTAAAGAAAATTAGCTCAAGAAAGTAACTCTTGGTGGTGTCATGATTTTAATGATCTTTTGCAAGCACCATTGGGGTACCCATTCTTTGCATGTAATGTTGGAGCTAGCATGCATACCATTATTGTTTCTCATGAAATATTTTGAACTTCTTTTGAATAGGGCTTTGGTCTTGAGATTTAAGTATGGGAGTAGACATTAAACACCTTTTTGAACCTAAAAACATTAACTATCTATATTGTTGTCCTATTTAAATCTTTACCTAGTTGCTCATCATTTCACCATGGAAAAAAGGGATGTTATTTGAAGCTAGCATGATCAACATTTCTTCCTCCAATTTTTTTTCCCATTTCGAAACTAATGTGGCTCTTTACAATTAGTTGACCTACAAAGAATGGCAACCCTATATTTCATCAACGGTGATAAATTGTTTACATAGAATAAGGTTATGTTAAGAATGGGTTTTTGAATTCAATTTTTAAGTAAACAATGGTAGATGAAATGTGTTGACAATGTAGCTTGTGGAAGCAACAATTTGAAACTTCAAGTTTAAAAATGGTTATCATTTTAAACTTAAAGTAAATGGCTATCATTTGAAGGCTACATCTTCAAGTTTTCACCCTATTTTTTGTCAAATTTACAATTCTGAAACCTTACAAAAGATAAAAATTAATTAGTTTATTTAAAACCATTTATAAGTTTAAAAGGTTTGGTGAATAAATGAAATGTCACACGAGAATTGGTGCCTAGTGAATAAAGATCTTGTGTTGGTGATTGGTGAATATAAAACTAAGGTTGTTTTGCATGAAGAGATGCGGGGGGAGAAGAAGAGCCAAATTCACTTATCAACCTTGATGAACTTTGATACACAAGCTTCAATCATATTTTTCATATGGAAACCTACTTTTAGCAACTACATGCGGGACTAGTGAGTTACTTAATGCCTTGTTAAAAAAGGTTGCTAAATCAAACATAGGTTCTTATGCTTTGACAAATTTTGACAAAATATGATCTTCAAATTACTTCCTTCATGACATGGGCCTTCATATGAATTTTGAAGGCTCACATTCCAACTTATTTTTCACCCTACAATGCTTAACTTGGGGAATTCAATACATGGGATCATTTAGTGTCCATCTTAGGTCAATAACAACCCTAGGTCTTACACAATGAAACATTATTTGGTAGTTTGAGAAATGAATATCCACATGCATGGGTGTGGGTGACCTTATGGGATTAATGAATGCCTTGTTCAAGGTATCAATTACCCATGCAAAGGATTGAAGACACATATGACTTTTACACACAAACTAAGAATTTTGGAGGTAATTCATGTCAACAAAATGACAAATGACCTATTGCATTGTTATTCACATAGCCAATGTGATGTTTCTTACATGCTTTTTCACACATAATATCTAGAACACCAAAGATCTCAACCCCACCTACTTCCCTCTCCTCTAAAGACCCAAATGCAATTTACATAGATAACATGAAATATGGACACTAATGTACACAAAGCTAAGTTGCAATATCATACTTTAGAGTGGTGAACTGACTAGATTAAGTGTAACATATTGCCATTACATGTATTTAAAAACCTAATTAGAACTTTTTTAAGCAAAAAAAGGGCCTTGCAAGCTTCTCTAGAGCCTTCCATAAGCCCATCCAAGGAATCCTTTACGCAATTTCCTAAATTATATTCATTGTGGTTATGAAAAATGGATATTGTTGATGGATGAAAATGAATGAAAAATGGATTCCATTCCATTTGGATGAATTCAGTAATGAACAACTAGCTAAATCTCACAATCCATATGATGAGATTCTACAAACTCTACTAATAGTCTATAAGTATGGTGTTGAGGGCTTGCAACTAACATCACAATAACACCAACAAAAGTCACAAAATCACAATATCAGAATTTCTGACATTGCAAGTTCCCATCAACCTCCTAAACATCATTTTGAGATGCTCACAAATGATTTTAATTAATAACTAACATTGAATTATCTTTCTATAATTTGCAATCCAATCCACACCTAAAAAAGTAATCTTTCATGGAAGAAAAGAACTACTACTACTGTTGTTTCCAGTGTTACCTCACTGACTTGAATACTGTAGCTAGACTTTCTCCATGTAACACACTCGAGACAATTACAACTAACATCCAAATCAGTGAGTTCTTTACCGTAATGACAGGGCCCAGTTCTTAAGTATTATCTGTTCCATTTCAACAACAATCACCCACTATCACCTAACAAGTATACACAGGTGCCACCGTGCCACAAGTTTTCCAGACTCTGGCTCTTTGTTTTGAGGTCCTAGTAGAATTGCCACTGGTTGAGTTGCATCTGTCTAAGATGTGGCCCCCAGAAGATAGTAAACTGCAAAGTTGGCACATTTTAATATGACTCCTCTGTGTAAGCTGTGACACAATTTGGTGCTCTGACAATTTGCTTTCCTTCAGTGAAATAACTTGTGGGGATTCCCATCCCTTCTTGGCCCTGTACACAACACGTGCTTCAAATAGAAACATAGAACATGAGTGTTTTTGTCATGACAGGGCACAACAAAATCAACACCTGGGGCGAGGATCACACTCCAAGAGCAAGAGGAATAATGCAAGTATCAGCTTAACATCCACCAGTTGTCCAGTTGACTACCCCACCCCTGGAGAGAGAAATTTAACATGGGAATCATGCACTCCCCGGTCACCAGCATCTTCAGGGCTGAATTAAGATTCCAGGTTGCTGGGCACAATTGCAATGATGAAACTGTCCATGATCCACACATTGGTGAACAACATTCACTTTGTCAATGGAAGAGTGAAAACTGAAATCACCAAACACCTTGTGCAAAGTATCAGATTCCACCATGAGATAGATATCATTTGACCAACAACATTTCCTGTACCAAATAACCAAACACATACGTTCTGTATAAAACACGGAATGGGCTAGTTAATGACACATGCCATAGTCACATATGTGCTTTTGAATGCCTAAAGAAAAGCAGGTAAGCCCCATGACTCCTTACAGAGTGAAACAGATTCAGCCTCTTCCTTTTTACCTCTGATATTGAAAGGAACTAGAGTAATACCTTAATATTCTCATGGCATAACACCAAGGCCTAATATCAAGACCTAGCACCAAAGGGTACAACATGCACTCTACACATGCTTCGCTTTTAGAGACTTCAGTGGGCATTAAGAAGGAAGAGTGCTAGCATAACATAATGTTTCCTGGCAAAGATCAGGGCTCTATTCTGGTGCACAGCTCTCAAGTGTGGAATTTCCACTTGCCTTTACATATGCTAATTGTGACTCTTTAATGGAAATGATAAACACAGTATGGGATTTGCTTCCATAGAGAGCTACAATAATCACAATAAGAGTGACCCTGGGCATTATGATAACCAACCTCTGTAAGGCTTCAGGAGTAACTTGGCTGACCTCTGCTCCCAACCATTGGGTGTGCGAGACCTTCAACAGCTCCACAACAGACGGGGATTCATATGCTGTGTACCTGCAGCCTAAAAATCACTTTTTATCCCCCTTACTGAACTTCACATTGGCATCACTCTCTTAGCTTCCTAGCACAGAAAGAGTAGGCTCTAAAAATTCAAGAAGCCTCTTAACTGGCAGCAGATAAAACTTCTCATATCAACAGACTACATCTTCACAAGCTTTCAATGAACAATCCAAAAAAAAAGCCCCTTCACCCAAAAATAAACAGTGATACATTCTCTTATATTGAGGGTCAACAAATATCCATTGCTCCATCTGCCTCTAATAATAGAACAAGGAACAGATAAAAGTCCTTTCAAACAGGTCAAAATTCTGCAGGGTGTATATAAAAATAATTGCAAGAAATGTGACTTTAAACCATTACACAAACTTTATATGAGATCCAATCTCTATTTTGAGTGGGCCATTGATGAAAGCAAGTAAATAAAAATCGGAAAAAGACTGATTCCAAGAAATGACTAGAGAAAATAGATGAGGAGCATGAAGATGTGCTGAAAGAAGTGCTCCAAATGCAAACACCAATATGTTTATCACCAGGAAACTTCATTAAGAATACAAAGCATTGAATGCCCATGTCCTAAGGGCCATTCTCAGTTTGCAGATACTCAGTTGGAAAGAGTGGAGATGAAGTGGTGACAAAGTGATAAGGTGATCGATTGGGCATTGGGTCCAATTTGAGGAATGGAAAGAATGATGATGAACTGGTCACTAAATTACACCACAGGTAATATGAAGATGTGTACAAAGAGAAAGCTTGGGTGTTGAACCCAAATTCCCCTTTCATTGCTTTTGTGCAGAGGTGCGGTAGAGGTGATGGGCAAGGACAACACATGTGGCAGCCCCAACAACCGCCAAGAGAGCTTTTGTATCATCAACTTCCCAGTCTTCAACCCACTGGGGAATTTTGAAAAAATTGCAACTCCAGCTCTTTTTGTCTTTAGGCAATGCCTGATTGAGCACAGCAGCCTCTTCCTCTTCAGCATCCCCACACATCTTGTGAAGGTCACGAGAGCCAATGCGTGGCAGCAGGACTGGTGCACATTTCTGGCAAGTTTTCTTCTCCTGGCTGATGGAACCATTTTGTTGAACTGTTCTGTTTGTGCCCACCAGCTCTTGAACTTCAGCACAGGCACAGTTTCTTGGTACTTCATTGTCTGCTATGTGCCCTCCTGCTATCCTCTCTTGCACCCATTCCTTCTGCTGATCCTCTGTCAAACCCATTTGACCCCTGTACCAACAATTTCCTTCACGCATTATAGACTATAGAAAGAGTATGGGTGAACAAACTGACACTTGCACCCGATCAGTAATAGCAGCCTAACATTTGATAGCAGAGAAAGTGTACATAACTGGGATGCTTCCCAACTAGGGATTCTGGTTAGACAAAGTTATATCCTTATGATGACAAATACCACAGGATTGAATATACAACAATTGAGACAACATGATTGTATATGTCCTGAACCTCTACCCTCTCAAATGAGTGTGACCTTAAAGCTACACCAATTGGCATGATCCAGAATTTTACCTCCAAAGACGATCGATGACTTTCCCTTGACCAATATGCTGCTCAATTAGTTCAGGTACATCATCTGGTGTCACATATCCATACCTGATCAATCAAGAAACCATCAGAGGCCTTCACTTTGACATACACATCAATTAATTGAAGGAACCAATGCAATTATCACTCTGGAACACTCTAAAAAGAAGTCCTTCAAAGAATGTGCTAGACCTAGGTACTCATTGTGAACATCCTGAAAGGTGGCTACAGTTCCCAACACTTGGACTAAAAAAAATCCAGATTGCTTGACTTGGAATCATCATTGGATCTCAAGGAATGAAACCAACTAGATCTGAAGTAAGGCTCTTCAACCCAACTAAACTGTCAAGAAACTAAAGCTGATAGAAGATCCAGGTCGATCCTTACTGAAATATCAAAGCCAAAATCTTGGTCCACATACCAAAATGTTAAGCTAGATTTCATTTGGGCTGTGGTTCCACTAATTTGGGCAGCCTTTGAACCTGCCATCTAGCTACACTGGCTGGTCAGAGCTGCATGTCAGGTTTTGGTTCTGAATACTGATACTTATAGGGTAGGACATCAATTGATTGGAAACAGGTGCTTGCCATGACCATGGTAGCATGGTTGATTGTGCAATACTTTGGCATTGGGGAACATGCACAGTACTAGATTTCTTACCAGTGGCCTGCGACAATCCCATTCTCAGAATGGCCAAAAATGATGACATTTCCGGCATATTTGTGGCCACCAACATGAGAACAAAGCCTGATAAAAACCTGGTCCTCAAGTCCAAGCTTTGAGATTTCCTCCAAAAATATTTCTTTCAGGGGTGGTCCACAACTACCACAGCGCTTGTCACGAGTGCCATGCCCACAAATGAAAACATGGAATCCAGTGAGTGGCTCTGGAGTCCCAAGGGCCCATTCCTTTCCTGCCACCAAGACCTCGTCCACAAAAGACTCCACATCTGATTCGCCTAACCCCCTGTCAAGCAGATCAAATTTGAGTTTCAGAGGAAGCTGAGGCTGCTAAGTGCAGACACGCACCCTTTCTATTGTACACAGGGTCACTGTACTTGGAAGATGAGTTTCAGTGCTTAGCATCCATCAGTAGCTTCAGGACCAAATTCAAATACAGACAAGCTTTGGCTGCACAAGAGCTTGCAGGATCTTACTCAAATCTAGAATCCACAAAGGCTAAGACATTTATGGAAGTTTAACAGGTTAGCATCACCAAGCACCACATGCCTGCTTCCCTCCTCAGCAAGATGGCTGAAACTCATCTACTGCATGCAAAAGCTCCTATCCATGACCGTGGTGGGAGGAATGAAGCACAGATTGAGGGAAACAAGAACTTACTTGTACTTAACCATATCTGGAAATATGAGCAGGTCGCCATTTGTTGCAAAAGGTTCATTGTGCCCCTCCACAACTGTCAAACGTGTCTGCAAACCAATAAATAAAGCCCCTATCGGATTAATTGGACATACCCACAAGCTCATTGCTTACCAAACTTAAAGCATTGGTCTCATAAGGCTTTGCAAGTCTGTTGTTGACACACAAAGGAACCTAACTGCTGCATAAATGGAAAAAAGAGCACTCAACAGGACAAATCAGTTGCAGTTGTTGACATTAATTGTTCGATTCAATTGGAGAAGAATTTCCAGGAAGCACAAATGAACATAGCCCCTCCACCACTGCTCATTGCATCGGCTCCAATACAAGACACATGTCAATTGACATAGTATAAACTAGAGTGAAAGGAGCCTTCCATTTCTCCTGAGTTCTCTTTGGAGAGTATTTATCTCTGGGCCATGGCCCAAGGATAAAAAAAAGACTAGAGAAACTGATTTCTGGGAATTTCCAGCTTCCAGAAAACCCTAAACTAGCAGCACAAGTTCTCTTGAATTCCCCAATTGAAAGGCAAAATTCAACAAGCCAAGATCACACACAAAAGGTTCATCTGAGAACTCCTTCCCAATAAATACAACAGGAAACAACAAATCGTCTCAATCCTAACACACTTCGGTAGCCCTGTGCAAAAATGGCCCTTTCCTTAAAACTGATTCCCAAGATAAGTTTTGTTGCATCCGCATGAACCAAAAGAGAATCCGACTAGCCGGGAAGCAAAGAAATCGTTAACGTCGGTAAGAAATTGCTCGATCTCGGAAAACTTCTGGACGGGAAAATCACCTTACTGTGTGATCTGAACGATCCTGAACTAAGACAAGAAAGAGATCTTCCCCTATATAGAAAACAAAAAAGATGGCTCTAGATCGCAGGTCGCCTGCAATTCTATTGCGAGCTATTTCCAAGGCTGAATCCAAAGAATTGATGAAACCGATTCCGGAGCTCAATCACAACACAAAAAAATAAAGGCAACAGGAGAACCGAAAAAAAAACCAGCAAGAAAAAGGAGCAAGGACAGAGGGGAATCGAAAAAGCCGACCTTCTTCGGCAAGTCCGTCTTACGGTTCCGGAGTGCAGAGACTAAGGAATTGGGCAACGGATCGTACTCCGCTTTCTCGATTTTCGACGGCCAGCTTTCCGGAGCATGATAGCATAGGAAAACATGCCTCTCGTAATGCTCCACACTTCCAACTAACGCTACTTTCTTCTGCATCTCCGGCCGTTGGAAGCCATAAACCACCTCATCGTCGTCCTTCTCAGTCTTCAAACCCTCAGACACAAGCGCTGCTGCCATTTCCCCTGTCGTCACCGCACCACCTCCTGTTACTGCTGTTGAGGCCACCGCTTCTCCTCCTCCTCCAGCCGCTGCTACTTCCACTTCCAAGCCCGTGCTACTGCTGTTGTTGTCCGCTTCCGAACTTCCAGCCATCACTGGGTATCGAGAAACAAAACAACAAACAAAAGCAATCAAGAGCGACGCTAGAGAACCCGAGTAGGCTAGTGCACGAGAAATGGCGTAACTTGGAACTGTTCACTTTGTGTGCGTGCGTAGGAAGTAGAAAAACAAGCGGCTGGTCATCGCGTACCTATTGGCTCTAGAGTCTACCCTTTATGGCAAGCTTGAAGCCAACAACAATTTTTAAATAGGAAAAAAAAAAAATTTGTTTCATGAAGTTCCCAACAAGAAATGAACTCAAACTTCACAATAAAAGTAGTACATAACTAGAAAGTTTCTAGGTATCTATGTGTTATTATTATTATTATTATTATTTTAAAAGGTGCATTCACACCTAATGTTAACTCAGTAGTGTTAAGTGAAAAATCTAGGTGGCATCTTAGGTGGCACCCAATGTTAATTGGGTGATTGTTTAATATTAATTGAATGTTAACTTAACATTTTATTTTATTTTTTGTGGTAAATAGGTTTATAGGTTCTAAATCACTAGCTTGGTGTTAGGGTACTTAATACTAGAGTCCTTAACACCAAGTGTGAATGTACCTTTTATTCATGCAACTTTTTCACAGGTGTTTTGCTAGGTGAGACATGCAGTTTTGATGCTTTCTAGTGGAATTAGTTTTAATGCAAATCAATGATTAGTTAACTAATAAAATAAATAAATAAATAAATAAATAAATAAGTACCCCCAGTTTAGTTTATAATGGGGGTACTAGCCCAGGCCAAAAATGGTGACCAACAATTTTGGAAAGGGAAATTTCATGCAACCAATGAGAAGGCTCAGCATGCACTCAAAGTGCCTTTTTTTTTTTTTTTTTTTTTTTTTTTTTTTTTTTTTTTTTTTGGGGGTTGGGCGGTGGGGGGGTTTTTTTTTTTTTTTTTTTTTTTTTTTTTTTTTTTTTTTTTTTTTATTCTGTTTTCTCTCTCT